>ERZ773070.370-NODE-370-length-33893-cov-30.525859_pt1 | contig 33893 bp, 23 predicted proteins | sample MGYA00580618_ERZ773070 | MGnify/ENA primary metagenome ERZ773070 (study PRJEB29015, sample SAMEA2738023) | human oral metagenome | biome: human oral; feature: human-associated habitat; material: dental | place: China | collected 2019 ... | reverse complement strand
GGACACGGGCCGCAGCCCGGACGGGTCGGCCAACCCGACCGGGTCGTTACCCGCGTACGAGTACGGGTTGGCCGCCCACGCGGCCCCGGTGACGGGTTCGAGGGGATCGGCCGACAGGAACGCCCTCGTGGCGGGGTCGTAGACCCGGGCGCCCATCCAGCCGAGGCCCGCGGCCTGCAGGGTCCCGTCGGCGCCGATCCCGACGTCCGCCGCCCCGGGCCCTGCGTCGGTCATGGCGCCGGGTTCGGGGGCTGCGGGCGCGGCCGGGCCGGCGGCGGTGGGGGCTTGTTCCCAGAGCCTGCTCTGGAGGGCTTCGGAGCCTGCCAGCAGGCCGGGGGCCTGGGCGGCGGGCCCGTCGGTGTCGGGCACGAGCCAGGTCGTGTCCTCGCCGCCCGTCTGGGTGGTGAGGGCGGTGGCGGCGAGGGCGTCGGTGACGGTTCGGGCGCCGATCTGGGCGAGCGCGGGCCAGGCGGCGGCGGTGTCCCAGTGGACGGGCTGGTCTCCTGCGGCGGCGAGCAGCCCGCCGGCGTCGACGTGGAGCCGGGTGCGGCGGGCCCGGACCTGGTCGCCGTGGCGGCTGACGCGGGTGACCTGGGCCAGGAAACCGCGCGGATCCCAGTCGAAGAGGCGTTCCCCGTCGGGCCCGGTCTCGCGGACGCGGCGCCCGGACGGGTCGTAGTCGTAGGTCAGGCGCGTGCCGTCGGGACAGCGGGTCCAGACCAGCTGGCCGGCCCGGTCGTAGCCGTGACGGGTCACCTGGCCGTCGCAGGTCTCGGCGACCAGCCGCCCTCCGGTGTCCCACTCGTAGCTGGTGCGGGTGCCCTCGCTCGTGACCGCCCCGGTCAACTGCCCGGCCCGGTCATAGGCGTACTCGGTGCGCAGCCCGTCGCGCACGTCGGCCGTGACGCGCCCGTCCCGGTCGCGTTCGACACGGGTCTGCTGGATGAAACCGCGCCGGTTCACCCGGTTCGCGACCACGGCGCCGTCGTGCCAGGTCCAGGTGGCGTCCAGCCCGGGCCCGTGCACGCCGACGACCCGGCCGAGCCGGTCACGGTCGATCCGCACCCGGCCGAGTCCCGGCCGGACGATCGCGGCGAGCCGGTTGTTCGCGTCGTACTCGTACCCGGTACTACTGCCGTCGGGCAGGTGCATGCCGGTGCGCCGCCCGCCGATGTCGTAGCTGTAGGACACGCCGACACCGTCACGCAGCCGCCGGACGAGGTTGCCCTGGGTGTCCCAGGCGGTCTCGACCCGCTCGCCGTCGGCGCTGGTCCAGGTGAGGGTACGGGCCGCGAAGTCCCGCTCCACCCTGGTCAGCAGCCGCCCGTCGGCCAGGGTGCGCTCCAGCCGGCCGGCCCGGTCGTAGCACCACTCCAGACGCCGCCCGCCCGCATCGGTGCGGGACGTGAGCCGGCCTGTCTTGTCGTAGCCGTAGGTGGTGGTCCTGCCGAGGGGGTCGGTCCGGGAGACCAGCCGGCCCATCGGGTCGAACACCCGCTCGCTGCGGGCCCCGGTCGTGTCGACGGTCGCGACCTGCCGGCCCGCCTCGTTGTACTCGAACCGGGTGACCCCGCCCAGCGCGTCGGCGGCCCAGACCAGCTGGCCCGCCTCGTCGTAACCGAACCTGCGCCGCCCGTTCCACCGGTCACGCACCCACACGATCCGGCCGCACCGGTCGTAGCCGAACCGCACCACCCCGCGGCCGGGCTGACGGCGCGCCACGATCCGCCCGCACGCGTCGAACCGGGTGGACACGGTCTCCCCGGTCGGCCAGACCTCCCCGACGATCCGCGAATCCGCGTCATGGACGATCTCGTAACGGTCCCCGCCGGTGCTGACCGTCGCGGCCCAGCGCCCGCACTCGTCCCACTCGTACCGGTACGTCCGGCCGATGGGTCCGGTGACTTCGACCACCCGGCCCGCCGCGTCCCGCCCGAACCGGGTCGTCGCCCCGGCCGCGTCCATCGTCTCGACCAGACGCCCGCACAGGTCGTAACGGTTCACCCGGGTGCCGCCATCGGGCCCCGTCACCGCCACGAGCCTGCCCAGCCGGTCGTATGCCGCCGTGTCGTCGTCCCCGCCGTCACGGACGGCCACCGGCGCCCCGAAGGCGCCGCGGGCCACGCTCCTGCCGACACCGGTCGGGTCCACCGCGTCGGACAGCATGCCGTCGGGCCCGTAGCCCATCGTCCACACACCGCCGCCGCCATCACGCATGCCGGTCAGACGCGACAGGCCGTCGTAGCCGAACTCCCAGGTCGAACCGTCCGGCAGCTCCACCGCCGCCAGGTTCCCCAGGTCGTCACAGCGCTCGCCCACGACCCGGCCCAGAGGATCCGTCGTCCGCTCCCGCTCACCATGGTCGCCGTGCTCGATCAGCGTGCGCCCGCCCTCGGGATCCACCACCGCCGTCAGGCGGCCCGCTGCCGTGTACTCGAACCGCGTCCGGGCCCCATCCGGATCCGTCCGCGCGGCCAGACGCCCACCCGGGTCGTAGACGAACTCGGTGCGGTGCCCCAGCGGAGTGACCGCCGCGGTGACCCGCCCGGCCCCGTCACGCACCAAGCGGGCCGTGTTGCCCGCCGCGTCCGTCGAGGCCACCAGGTCGCCGTGCTCGTCATAGCCGAAACGCACCCGCACCCCGGTGGGGTCGGTGACCTGCATCAGCAGCCCGCCGCGCCACACCATGGACGTGACACCGCCCTCGGCATCCACCACCCGGCACGGCCTGCGCTGGCCCGCCTCGTACTCGTAGCAGGTGACCGCCACCCGACCGGCACCGTCACTGTCGGCGTCGATGCCCGACACGCGGGTCCGCACGAGCCGGTCCAGCCCGTCCCACTCCTGGTCGACCCTGGCGCCCGAGGGAAGACGCCGCGTCACCAGACGGCCCCGCCCGTCGTACACCGACACCGTCTCGGCCCCGTCCCGGCCGCGCACCAGCACCGGGTTCCCGTGCCGGTCGTAGCCGGTGGACTGACGACGCCCGTCGGCGTCCACCAGGCCCACCAGGCGGCCGTTGCGGTCATGGATCCACGTGTTGCCCCGCGAACCGTCCTCGTCACTGGTGACGGTGACACCGCCGGACAGGTACGCGTACCGGGTGATGCGCCCGAAACGCGAACGCTGCCGCGACACCCGGCCCCGCTCGTCGTAGTTGTTGGTGACCTCGACGACACCGTCGGCGTCGATGACCGACTCGATCAGCCCCGCCCCGTTCCACCGGTAGTGCCGCGCCCCGCCGCCACCACGGGCCTCGACCAGGCGCCCGGACCCGTCATAGACGTAGTCGACCCGACGGCCGTCATCGGCCACCACCGTGCTCACGCGCCCCCCGACACCAGCACCGGCATCGTCACCGCCGCCTGCGGTGTCGCCGCCGACGGTGTCGTCCCACACGACGTCGAGGGCCCGGCCCCACTCGTGCGTCAGCCGCACCAGACGCCCCTGCCGGTCGTACGACAACTCGACACCGGTGCCCTCGCCCTCACTGGTGCTGCGCACCCGTCCCGCCGCATCGACCCGCCACACCAGACCCCACGACGAGGACACCCGCCAGCCGCCGCCGGGCACCGCGGCCAGCCACAGGTTCTCCCCGGCAGCCTGGCCCCAGCCGTCGCCCAGACGCGGGAACACGATCACCCGGCCGTCGAACAACCGCAGCCTCGCGCCCTCCCCGTCAACCGTCAACCCGGCCTCGCACCACGACGACCAGCCCGGCCCGAAACCCCCGACCCCCGGGTTCAACGCGCTGTACGACCGCCGCCACGACAGGCCCCCGGCCGGCCCGGCGAACCCCAGGTCGTCCTCGACCTCCACGAAATTACCGGTGAACGCGTTCACCGGATCATCCGCATAACCCGTCGTCGGAGGCGAACCATAGGCCGTGGGCGGATCAACCCGCAGATCCTCCCGGCCCGCCTGCACCCCCGCAGCCGCCAACGAGGCCTCGATCGCCGCATCCGGCACGGCCGCCACGCCATCCCCGGCGCCGGCCGCTTCGAACGCGCCCGCCACCACATCGGCCCACTTCGCGTCGTTCTCGTTCTGCTCCAACCACGAACCCAACGCCCCGATCACGCTCGACGCGTCCAACGTCGCCCACGAACACGCCTCCGCGAAATCATCACAATGGCCCGTCAGGGTCCCGGCCGTCCCCGACAACTCGCCGTCGGCCGCCCTCGAACTCGACGCGAAACCCCGCAGATTCGACGGGCTCCCGCTCGACACCCCGCCCGACGGCCCCGAACCCGTCAACTCCTGACGCGCCGCAGGAGCAGCCGCCGCCACCGACTCCGACGCCGACGAGTCCCTCTCATCGTCGGAGATCTCCTCGAACGGCGGCTCCTCACCACCAGTGAACCTGTCGACGAACTTCTCGACCCTGTTCCGGTCGGCCTGCCGCTGCGCCCACTCCCTCGCCTGTCGACGCCGGTCGTTCTCCGCCCGCGCCTTCTCGTCCAGGGTCGTGACCCTGGACGCCACCAGACGCAGATTCGACACGATCTCGTCCAGGTCGCCCAGCTGCGTCGTTCCGTTCTCGCCGAACAATGTCGAGTAATAACCCTGGAAATCGATCAGTCCGCCCGAACGGTAACCCGCCCGCGACCCCCGCTGGCCCTCCACCGCCGTCGCCGCGGCCCGGAACGCCGCCTCCAACGACGCCGACACGTCGAAGTCATAATCGACATCCGGCATGCCCCTCAAACCGTCGAGATTCGCCTCGTCAACCTTCACCGCAACGCCTTTCCACAAAGGGGGTGGCCCCCAACGCCGGGGGCAGTGGAACAACGCACCACGAGATCGACCACGACGAGATCGACCACGACCGCGCTCCCCGACACGCTACCCACAAGCAACAACACCGGTCAACCCACAACCCGGACCCCGAACCGCGGCCACCCCCGCCCCCGTGGAACCACGCCGAAACGCCCGGCGGAACGCCGTTGGATCCGCTGGCCGCCCCCGCGCCCGCGAAGCCACGATCGAGCAGGACGGGAACCGTCGGCGCCTCGACCGCTCCCGACGCCCCCGGACGCCACGGCGGCGCCCCGCGTCTCCGTGGGGCGGCCCCTCCGGGACGCGGAGGGCGCTTCGGGCGCGGCGGCGTCCCCGCGTCGGCGTGAGTCGTGCCCCGGTCCGAGGCGACGAGGCCGGTCCCGTCCTGCGCGGCGCCCCGCGCTCGCCTCGTCGGATCCTCGGAGCGGCCGTCGGGTCGTCGGCGAACTATTATTACAATCATCCTGTAATTAATTGAGCACGGCGGCCCCGGCCGCCCGACCGGAGGAGACCGACATGGCCGACCTGCCCATCACCGAGACCCATCACGACTGCGGCTGCGGCGGGCGCGCCGCCGAGGAGCCCGAGCTCGACGCCACCCGGATCCCGCACGAGATCCGTCACGCCGCCATCCTCGGCGCCCTCCGGGGCATCGGCGCGGGTGGTTCGATGGTCCTCGTCGCCCCGCACGACCCGCTGCCGCTGCTCGCCCAGATCGACGACTCCTGGCCGGGCGTCTTCGTCCGCGAGTACGTCCAGGCGGGCCCCGACGCCTGGAGGATCCGCTTCACCCGCAGGGCCTGACCCCGATGGCCGGCATCCCCCGTGCGCGCCGCGCCGCCGCGCCCCCGCCCGAGCCGACCGGTGCGGCGCGCGAGCGCGTCGTGTCGGCGCTCCTGGGGGCGCCCGGCCCGCTGCCCATCGACGACATCGCCGCGGGCGCGGGCATGCCCTCCACCACGGTGCGCTTCCACCTGAACCGTCTCGTCGAGGAGGGCTTCGTCGCCGCCGCCAGGGCGGGCGCGGCCGGTCGGGGCCGCCCCCGCATGCTCTACGCCGCCACCGACAAGGCCTTCAGCGCCGGCCCGCAGAACGACCGGCTGCTCGCCGACGTCCTCATCCATCACCTCGTGCGCGAGAGCGACGACCCGGCGGGCGCCGCCGAGCGGGCCGGGCGCGGGTGGGCCGAGGAGGTGCTCGAGGCGGGGGCCGTGGCCCCCGGCGACGGCGCCGACGACCCGGCCCGCCTGGTGGGGCTGCTCGACGACTGGGGATTCTCGCCCATCATGGCCGACGGCCCCGGCGCCGAGGACGGCGACCGGAGGACCATCGAGCTGTGCCGCTGCCCCTTCGCCCACGGCGTCGAGCAGCAGCCCGACGCCGTCTGCCCGGTGCACCGCGGGATCGCCGCCGGCGTGCTCGAACGGCTCGGCGGCGCCTGGCGGGTGGTCGACCTCGTGCCGCACAGCCCGCCCGGGCGGTGCTCGCTCACCTGCTGCCGGGCCGGCCGCTGAGGCCGCGTCCCGGAGTCCGTCACCGATCCCACGAAAGAGCACCATGCCGCAGACCACATCGTCGCAGGCCACATCCGTGTCCGCCCCGGCGGCCGCGTCGGGGCGGGCCCCCGGCGGTCAGCTGCGCCGCGTCCTCCTCCTCGTCCCGTGCGGGCTGGCCATGCTCATGGGGGTGGACGCCGCGCTCGCCCTGCTGGGCCTGCCCGCCCCACTGAGCGGCGATCGCCTCACGAGCGGGCACGGCATGCTCATGGTGATCGGCTTCGTCGGGGCCCTGATCGCCCTCGAGCGCTCGGCTGCGATCGGGCGCTGGTGGGCCCACGCCGCACCCGTGTGCATGGCCCTCGGCCCGCTGCTCACCCTCGTGGGGCCGCTGCCGGTGCGCGCCGGCAGGGCCGTCATGGTCGCCGGCTGCCTCGTCCTGTGCGTCGACTACGTCGTGCTGTGGAGCCGCAACCGGGAGCCGCTCGTCGCCGTCCAGATCGGCGGCGGCATCTCGGCGCTGTGCGGGACGATCGTCTGGCTCGGCGGCGCGGCGGTCCCGAGCCTCGTCCCCTTCCTCATCCCGTTCCTCGTGCTCACGGTCGTCGCCGAGCGCCTCGACCTGTCGCGCATCGGCCAGCTGGCCTGGACCCCGGGCAGGCGGCGCCGCCACGAGGACTCGCTGGTGCTCCTGTCCGCCCTGTCCGTGCTGGTCGGGCCCGCGGCGATGGCCCGGCCCACGATCGGGCTGCCGGCCCACGGCCTCGTCCTCATCGCGCTGGCGGCGCAGTCGGCCTCCGGCGACGTCGCCCGCCGCGGCGTGAGGGTGGCCGGGCCCGGCCGTTTCACGGCGCTGATGATCCTGGCCGGCTACGGCTGGCTCGTCGTCACGGGTCTCCTGCTGCTCCGGCCCGCCCTGTCGGGCCTGCACTACGACGCGACGCTGCACGCCGTCTTCCTCGGCTTCGTCCTGTCGATGGTCGCCGCCCACGCCTCGACGATCCTGCCCACGCTGCTCGGCGTGCGGATGCGCTTCGTCGCCGGTTTCTGGGGCGTCGGCCTGGTGCTGCACCTGAGCCTGCTCGTGCGCATCGGAGCCGATCTGGCCGGCTCCGAGCACTGGCGCCAGGTGGGCGGCCTGGGCAACATCGCAGCCCTGCTCGGTCTCGTCGCCGTGGCCGTCTGGTCGTCCGTGGTCCGGGACGCCGCCGAGGCCGAGCGGCCCCCGTCCGCGCGGGGCGGCCCCGGCCCGGTCGGCGGGGGAGCCCCCGACAACCCGCCCGCCATGACGATCCCGAGGACCGACGCATGAACATCGAGAGCACGGAGCCGGCCGGCCGTCGGAACGCAGACTCCGGGAACGTCCGCGGGAAGCCCCGCGGGCTGGCCTCGAGGCGGGTGTGGCACCGCATGTCGGCCGTCCTCGTCTGCCTCTGGGCGCTCGTCGCCCTCGCCGGGACGATCGGGCGGCGCTGGCGTCCCGACCTCGGCTGGATCGGGCTGCACGCCGCTGCGCTCGGCGTCGCCACCAATGCGGTCGTCGTGTGGAGCGACTACTTCACCGTCGCCCTCATGCGCAGCCCGTCCACTCGCCGCGCCCCGCAGATCGCGATCCTCTCGGCGCTCAACGTCGGCGTCCTCGCCCTCATGGGCGGCATCGAGGCGGGCGTCGGACCGCTGCAGGCCGTCGGCGCGCTGCTGTGCGTCCTGGCGGTCATCGGCCACGTCGTCAACCTGGGCGTGCGCTCGGCGGGGGCCCTGGCCACGCGCCTGGGGAGGACCGTGCTGGCCCACTACGTCGTCTGCGGCTGCTGGTTCGTCGTCTGCGGAGTACTCGGCTTCCTGATGACCTCCGCCGGCGGCAGCCATCTCGGCGTCCTCCTGCTCCCGCACATCGCCGCCGGCGTCCTCGGCTGGCTCGGGTTGGCCGTCGTGGGCACGCTGCTCACCCTGTGGCCGACGATGCTGCGCACCCGCATGGTGCCCGGCGCCGAGGCCGACGCCCGCCGCACCCTGCCCCTGCTCTGCCTCGCCGTCGCCGCGACCGGCCTGGGCGGGGCCGCCGCGCAGGGCTGGATCTCGGCGCTCGGCCTGTTCGGCTACACCGCCTGCGTCGGCGTGACGATCCACGCCATGTGGGTGGCCTCGAGGGTGAAGCGCCCGGTCAGCCATGCCGCGCGCTCGGTCATCTGCGGCATGGCCTGGCTCGTCGGGACGCTCGTCGTGGCCGCCGTCCTCATGGCAGCCAGCGCCGACCGCCGACGGATGCTGACGGTCCTGCCGCGCCTGGCCTGGCCCCTCCTGGGCGGCTTCGCGGCGCAACTCATCGTCGGCTCCCTGTCGTACCTGCTGCCGGTCGTCATCGGCGGGGGCCCGGGCCTCGTGCGCCGCCGCAACGCCGTCATGGACACCCTCGGCGACGCCCGCCTGGTCAGCTCGAACGTCGCCGGTCTCGCCCTGCTGGCCCCGCTGCCGCAGGCCGCCCGCGTCGCGGCGCTGGCCGTTCTGGCGGCCAACGTCCTGTTCTTCTTCGCGATGGCCGCTCGCTGCGGCACGGTCGGGGAGCCCCTGCCGCTCGCCACGGACGGCACGATGGCCGAGCGCGGCCGTCGCCTCACCTGGATCCTCGGCGCGGGCGTCGTGGCGCTGGCCATGTCGGTCGCCGCCGCCGTCTCGTCCCCGGCGGCGGCCGGTCGTCCCGGAGGCGGCGCCGCGGCGGGGGCCGACGCCTCGAACGCCCCCGTCCAGCGGGTCTCGGTCACCGGCGCGGACATGCGGTTCACGCCCGACAGGATCTCGGTCGCCGCGGGCACGCGCCTGATCGTCACCGTGACGAACACCGACACCGGGGGCCAGGTGCACGACCTGACCCTCGGCAGCGGGGTGAGCAGCGGGCTCCTCCCGCCCGGCGCGACCGCCGAGGTGGACGCCGGGGTCATCACCGCCTCCCAGGAGGCCTGGTGCTCGGTGGCGGGGCACCGCCAGATGGGCATGGTCCTCCAGATCGTCGTGGACGGCGCCGCCGCGCCCGCCGGCCAGGACCCGTCCGGTTCGTCCCCGGGCGACCACGCCGTGCTCGACCCGGACGCGACGATGAGCGTCGGGGCCCGCGACGCCGCGTTGCCCCCGGTCCCGAGCGGAACCGTCCACGACGTCCATCTGGAGGTCACAGAGCAGGTCGTCGAGGTCGCCCCCGGCGTGCGCCAGCTGCGCTCCATGTACAACGGCCGGGCTCCGGGGCCGATCCTGCACGGGCGCCTCGGCGACACCTTCGTCGTGACGCTCACGAACTCCGGGTCGATGGGCCACTCCATCGACTTCCACGCCGGCGACATCTCCCCTGACGACCCGATGCGCACGATCCCGCCGGGTCAGAGCCTCACGTACACCTTCACGGCGAGGCGCTCGGGCATCTGGCTCTACCACTGCTCGACCGCCCCCATGTCGTTGCACCTGGCCAACGGCATGTTCGGGGCGGTCGTCATCGACCCCGAGGGCCTGCCCGCGGTGGACGAGGAGTACGTCCTGCTCGAGTCGGAGTCCTGGTTCGGCGCCCAGGGCGCCGGCGAGGACGCCGACCGGCTGGGCGTCACCGCCCCCGACGCCGTCATGTTCAACGGCTACGCCTTCCAGTACGACGACCACCCGCTCACCGCCAGGACGGGCGACCGCGTGCGCCTCTGGGTGCTCGACGCGGGCCCGAACGAGCAGCTCAACTTCCACGTCGTCGGCACCCAGTTCGACACGGTGTGGAAGGAGGGCGCCTACACGCTCGAGTGCGGTCGCCAGCCGTCCCCGGAGACGGACCCCTCGTGCGGCAGCCCCGGGACGGGCGGCTCGCAGGCGCTCTCGCTGGGGGCGGCCGAGGGCGGCTTCGTCGAGCTCGTCGCCGGCGAGCCGGGGCACTACAGCTTCGTCAACCACTCGTTCTCGTACGCCGAGAAGGGGGCCCACGGCGTCCTCGAGGTGACCGCGGGGTAGCCCGCCGGGCGGCAGGCGCCGGCTCGTCCCCCCGTCCGGGCCGCGGTACGGGCGGGGCCGGCCCCGGGCGCTCGTCGCGGGCCTGCCGGAGGCGGGGCCCGAATCGTCGGCGGGGGCTAATACCCTGGTTCCCGTGAGCGATCCAGCAGAGGAAGTCGAGCCCGTCGACGCCGTCGATGAGGGTTTCTTCGTGCAGACCGGCCCGAGTCTCTTCGGCGACGAGGAGCCGCCCGCGCCCGCCGCGGTCGACGAGTCGGCGGAAGGCGCCGCGGCCGTCCCCGACGAGGAGGACGAGCCCGCCGACGAGGGCTTCGACCCCGACGACCCCTCCCTCGGGGAGCCCGACGACGGGCAGGGGCCGGACGGGGCCGTCGACGAGGGCCCCGACGCCGAGATCGCCGCCCCCTCCTTCGCCCCGGCCCCCGACCCGGAGGCCGCCATCGAGGCCCGCGTCGAGCAGGAGGCGTCGGACGCCCAGCTCGCCCTCTACCGCCGCTACCGCCCCGACACCTTCGACCAGGTGATCGGCCAGGAGCACGTCACCGAGCCGCTCATGCGCGCCATCGCCAACGGCAGGGTCAGCCACGCCTATCTGTTCAGCGGTCCGCGCGGCTGCGGCAAGACCACGAGCGCCCGCATCCTGGCCCGCTGCCTCAACTGCGAGGAGGGGCCCACGCCCGCGCCCTGCGGTCGCTGCCGCAGCTGCCGCGACCTCGCCACCGGGGGCCCGGGCAGCATCGACGTCATCGAGATCGACGCCGCCTCGCACGGCGGTGTCGACGACGCCCGCGACCTGCGCGAGGGCGTCTACTTCGCGCCCGTCCACTCGCGCTACAAGATCTACATCATCGACGAGGCCCACATGGTCACCCCGGCGGGCTTCAACGCCCTGCTCAAGGTCGTCGAGGAGCCCCCGGCGCACGTGAAGTTCATCTTCGCCACCACCGAGCCCGACAAGGTCATCGGCACGATCCGCTCGCGCACCCACCACTACCCGTTCCGGCTGGTGCCGCCGAAGGTGCTCACCGGCTACCTCCAGCGCATCTGCGACGAGGAGCACGTTCGGGTCGAGGCGGGCGTGCTGCCGCTCGTCGTGCGGGCCGGGGCCGGTTCGGTGCGCGACTCGCTGTCGGTGCTCGACCAGCTGCTCGGCTCGGCCGGCGAGGACGGCGTCGGCTACCGGCAGGCCGCCGCCCTGCTCGGCTACACGCCCGACGCCCTGCTCGACGAGATGATCGACGCCTTCGCGGCCGGCGACGGCAGGGGCGTCTTCGGCGCGATCGACAGGGTCATCGAGGTAGGCCAGGACCCCCGTCGCTTCGCCGAGGACCTTCTCACCCGGCTGCGCGACCTCGTCATCATCGCCCAGGTGCCCGATGCCCTCAGCTCGGGGCTCCTCGACGTCGCCCCCGACCTGGCCGACCGTCTCGCCCAGCAGGCGGCGCGCTTCGGTGCCGGCGAGCTGACCCGCGGCGCCCAGGTCATCGCGGAGGGCCTCACCCGGATGCGCGGCACCACGGCCCCCCGCCTCTACCTGGAGCTCATGTGCGCGCGGGTGCTCGTGCCCGGCGCCGACGCCGCGGAGAACGGCACCGCCGCCCGCCTCGACCGTCTGGAGCGCCGCCTCGGAGTCGTCGGCGCGGCCCCCGCACCGGCCCCGGCCGACGGCGACCCGGACCGGCCGGGTCCGGGCGACGGCGACGACCTGGCCCTGGAGGTCCTCGAACGCGCCCGCACCAGGGCCGGCAAACCCGCCTCCTGAACGACCCGCCACCAGGGGCCGGGTGGGACTATCCTGGACCCACCCGACCCCTGGAGGACCCCATGACGACGACGGCGATGATGAGGACGACGGCGGCCGCGGTCGTGGCGGTGGCGGCCCTGCTGGCACCCCTGACCGCCTGCTCCCGTAATGACGCCCCGGCCCCGGACGCCACCGGCCCCGTCGAGGCCACCAGCATCCAGGACACCCCCCAGGACCTCCTCGTCGGAGTCCTGCGCCTGCGCGAACAAGGAAAAGCCGACCAGGCCGCCAGATACTTCATCAGCCGAGACGCCTACCGGGACTGGAACGACCTCAAAACCCTGGACGAGGTGGACGCCTCCGCCCTGTGCACCTCCAGCAGCGCCGACTGCACAGACGCCTACTCCAAGTACTCGAATGGCAAGAGGTGCTCCGAGACGACGTCCCAGGAGGCGCAGGAAGCCGGAGTCATCGATAATAGAACGGAGCGTCCTGTCAACACTAATCCCGATAAGCCCAATGACCGTCTTGTCAGCGCTAAGGTGGCCGGCACCGGTGACGCGGACAACTGCCGGTTCAGCATGGCCCAGGTCGGCGGCAAGTGGTGGATCACGAGCGGCTGATTCCCTGAGGGGAGAAAGGACTGGTCCCATGAATACGAGAGTAGCTGCCGCGGCCCTGGCGGCGGCGGTGGTGCTGTCGGCGGCGGCTTGCTCCCACAACGACGCCCCGGCCCCCGGAGGTGTCGACCAGTCGGACCCCGCCTCCTTCGCCACAGGAGTCGTCGAAGCGGCGCGGAACGGGCGGGACGTGACCTCCTACGCCATCTCGGACAGGAAAACGGGCCAAACCTGCACCCCCGACGCCTGCAACGACCTGAAGTCACTCGCGACCGTCTCCGGGACGTGCACCCGCCTCAAAGGCGAGCTGACCGCACACGTGGAGAGCGCCAACCGGGATGACCGCACCTCGCTGATCGTCTACATCACCACCCCCGACGACGGCTCGGGCTTCTGCTCAATGCACGTATCCAAGGCCAACGGCAAATGGTGGCTGAGCGACTGACACCCGCACCCGCGGCAGCACCCTCACGGACTCATCGCCGACTGCCCGAGCACGGGCGGGGCCGCGAGCGCCCGGCGGGTGAGCCCTCGGCATACACCGCCCCGCCGTCGGGGTCGGTCCCGCCCGGGGGGGTGGGGTGCCGCCACCCCACTGGCGCGCGACAGGACCCGGCGCACCGGGAAAGGGGCACGACGACAACGCGGGCTTTCCCGCGGGCCTCCCCGCCCCCGGCATCGCCAACACCATGATGCCGCTATACACTGCACACGGTTCTCTTCTCCGCCCCCGCCGGCCACCCGACGGGGCGCTCCCACGTCGGAGACGACCGGGTCAAAGACCTCGTCGCGGGCGGCCGGCCGGCGGCTACTCGTCGATACCGGTCTCGCCCTGAGTCCAGATCCCGTCGATCAGGCCCGTACCCGCGTCGAGCGTGAAGAACCAGGCCAGTGTGCCCGCCCCGCCCGGCTTCATCCCCGCCCGGCCCGCCGCGGGCACGTCGGCGGCGTCGGGCGGGGCGTCCCAACCGAACGTGATCACCGTGAGCATGGTCACCCCGTTGGCGGTGGAACGCTCCGCCCTCTCGAAGGCGTCCAGGGTGGTGGCGTGGTGGACGATGCCGAACCGGGAGTACGACGCCTCATTGGCCTGGGCCCCGACGTCGATGATCTGGTCGGCCCGCCCCGTCGCCTCCCCGGTCAGGTACTGGTGGACGTCGGCGCCCGCAGCGTTGCCGGTGGCCAGGGCCACGGCCACGACCCGCGCCGGAGCCATGTCGACGTCGACCTCGACGCTCGCCGTTGGCGTGGTGGGCGACGCCCCCGGGGTCGTGGCCACGCCCGCCCCGGTCGGCTCCTCCCCGGCGGGTCCGGCGACCGGCGGCTCCGGCCGCCGGCGCCGCCCGCACCCGGCGGCGGCCGCCGCCACTACGGCCCCCAGCAGCAGGGTGCGGCGCCGAATCGGCGCACTGATCGTGATCATGGTTTGTTTCCCCTCTCGGGTCAGTTGGTGAGTCTGCGGAAGTAGTAGTCGCCGTACAGGGGCGTCTCCACGACGCCGGTGCCGTAATCCTGGGCGCCGACGAGGCCGCCGGAGCCGTTGTAGACGGCTACGTGGTAGGCGGGGGAGCCCCAGCAGACGATGTCGCCGGCCCGGGCGGACCCCGGCTCGACCGCCTGCCCGGCCGAGCACTGGGTCGATGCCGAGTGGTCCAACCCCACGCCGATCGACGCGAAGGCCGCCTTCACCAGCCCCGAGCAGTCGAAGCCGTCCGGCCCCTCACCGCCCCACGTGTAGGAACTGCCGATCTTGGCGCGGGCGAAGTCGAGCGCCCCCGCCCCGGACTCCCCCTGCGGTTGGGTGACCGCGCCGGTGGCCAGGTCCACCCCGTGGGCGCTGAACGTCTCCACGGGGTTGGTGCACCGGTCGGTCCAGGATGCGTCGAAGGCGCACCACTGGTCGGCCCCGATCTTGTCCAGCGGGCTGGTCTCCACGTGCAGGTGCGCGCCGGTGCCCACCCCCGTGTCGCCGAGCTGGGCGACCACCTGACCGGGAGAGACCCTGTCGCCCTTGCCCACGGTCCACGAGTTGGCCACGATGTGCAGGTAGCGGATGCGCCACCCGTCATCGGTGTCGTAGTCGACCTGGCACAGGCCGTCGGAGTCGCAGGCGGCGTAACTGACGATACCCGGCGCGACCGCCACCAGTTCAGTACCCAGGGGCAAGCCGCCGATGTCCGTGCCCCAGTGGGGGCGGGCGTACCCCAGCACCGGGTGCATGCGGGCCGGATCCCAGTCGGAGGTGATGGTACCCACCGACACGATCGGGTACCTCCACCCCGACCCGGTCACGGCCCGCGTGCACCCGGCGGAGGCGCCCCCGCTTCCGGTCACGCCCCCGGCCAGGGCCCGGGCCGCCTCCTCCCACTGGTCGTAGGCGTCGGGGAAGGCGCTGACCTGCACTCCCTGGGCCGCCTCGCCGCGGGAGGCGCCCGGGTGGGCGCTCATCCACGGCCCCAGACGCTCGAAGAACAGTCCGGCACTGGTCGAGGCGTCCATGCGGTCCGCCGTCGTCCCCCAGGAGTCTCGCTGCTGGAACAGTCCGACGCTGTCGTGGTCGGAGCCGACGGCGTCGTGCGGCAGGGTCAGGGACTCGGCGTTACCGGAGTTGGCGTACATGTTCAGCCGCGACTCCTGCAGAACGGTCATGAGTGCCACGACGATGCCGTCGTCGCCGATGCCCATCTGCCTGCCCTTGGCGATGACGGCGGCCACGTACCCGGCTCGGGCGGGGGTGATCTCGATCTTCTCACCGGAGGTGGAGGAGGTCACGGACTCGACCGTGGAGGTCGCCGTCGAGGCGGCGACCGCCGTCGACGTGGAGCAGGCGGAGGTCTTCCCGCCCAAACGCCAGGTCAGGGCGGTGGTGTAGATCGCGTCCGCCTGCTCGCGGGTCAGGTGGACGGGATCGGTCGCGGCGGCCTCGTCGGTGCAGTCGGGTCCGGAGCCCTGCGCGCAGGTCCACACGCGCACGTGCCCGGCCGCCGTCGGATCCTCCTCCCCGGCCCCCGCCTCGGGCTCGATCGTCCGCCACCCGCCGTCGCGGTCCCACGACTGGCCCGCGGCCTCCAGGCGGGAGACTCGGATCTGCTCGGCCCGACTGGCGATGGTTGTGGCCAGTGGCAGGGGGTCGGAGGTGGAGACCGTGACGAGGTCGCCATCAGCGGACACCGCGGAGGTGTCGAGCCCATAGGTGGAGGTCGCCAGCGTCGTGATCATGCCGGCGGGTTCGCCTTCCAACTCGTCGGGGGCGGCGAGTGCGTCGCGGTCGCCGCCGGCCGACCCCGGGGACGTTTTCGGCGCGTCCAGGCCCTCGCCCATGCTCATCAGGGCCGCCACCCACGCCTCGCGGACGAGTCGCGCCCGCCTCGCCCCGTCGCCGGGGTCGGTTTGGGTGCCGTCGGGGCAGGGACTGCCCTGCACGACCAGGACGTCCCCGTTGCAGGCGATGGTGCCCGTCAGCATGTCCCACCCGCCCGACGCGCTGGTGGCGGTCCGGGCGGCGGCCAGGGCGTCGGCGACCTTGCGGGCGTTACCGGTGGCGTCGGCCCCGTCGGCCCGCCACGGCCCGGTCGATTGGGCCACGAGGGCCAGGACGATCTCGGCGGGCAGGCCGAGAGAGTCGGCGTACTCGGCGGCGGCAGCGGCGTCGTCGTCCAGGCCCGAGGCGGCGGCGGCGCCTTCGAAGCCCGATGTGGCGGACCCATTCAGGGCGACGTCGTTGACGTGGGAGACTCCGTCGGTGACGGGGGATCCGCCATCGACTCCGCCGAGTATCGCCGGCGTCACGATCGCGATCACCGCCGCGACGACGGCGGTGCGACGCGCGGACCGCCGCGTCCTTCTCCTCTTCATCGGGCCTCCGCCGTCGGCGGCGCCCTGGCTGTTCTCACTCATACTCTTCCCTGTCCGGGACCGTTCCGGCGGGACGGGCACCCCGTTTGGGCGACGCCCGCGCGTCCGGACCGGCACGAGGGGCGCGCTGATCGCAGAAGGGGAGAAGCCAAGGGGTGAACGGCACACCCCCGCCCGTGAACAGCCCTCACACAGAAACATTGATGGGCCCCGGGGCCGCTTGCGCGGCCGCCTCGGCCATCGCCCACGCCTGGCACAGGAAGGTCCTCACCTCCTCCACGTCGCGGCCCGCCCTCGCCTCGGGGATCCGGCCCAGTTCCCGCACCAGGCCGGGGAAACGACGGGCCCTCGTAGCGGCTTCGCGGCGGATCTCGTCCCTGCGGGCGGCGGCGATGTTCGTCCTGTGGTCGGAGACGGCCTCGGTGGACTCGTCCCAGAACGCCGCCGCCAACTCGTCGAGCAGCCGGGCGGGCGCCTGCTGGGCGACGACGTTCAGGGCCTTGCGCACGGCGCGGCGCACGCGCTGCCGCGGCCGGGGCGCCAGGCGCACGGCGTCCTCGACGAGGAGCGCCAGGATCCGGTCGGGCATGAAGTCCAGGCGCTGACGGTCCGCCGCGGTGGTGGAGTCCCACATGCAGATCATCGCCTCGGGCACCAAGTCGCGGCCCGACGGGGCCCGGTCGCCGTCGACGAGCGCGCAGAAGACGTCCAGGCTCAAGCGGGCCAGGCGCGGCTCGTCGGCGATCAGGGAGCGCACCGTCTGCGTATCGACGGGGTCCTGCGGGCGGATCAGCGGGGTGATCCCCAGGGCGTCGCGCACGACCCGGGATACCGCCTCCTGACGGCTGGCGCCCCTCCTGCGCGCCAGGGCGGCCCGCACCTGCCGGGGGTCGACCAGGTCGGGGTCATTGTTGGGCGGTGGCGGCGCGCTCCGGCGCACCGCCACCAGGGCGCCGGGATCGCCGATACCGGCCGTCTCGGCCAGAGCCTCCAGACTGACGCGGCGGCCCACGGGCACAGCCGTGGGCCGGGTGGTGTTAGTGACCTCCCGCTCCACCTTGAGGAAGACGGCCATGCCCCAGCGGCGCATCCACCCGCAGAAGGAGGCCCCGTCGGCGATGCGCCGTCGATCGATCTCGCGGACGTGGTCGACGAGCTCGAGGAACATGACGGAGGCGTAGTCCTCCTGAAGGTTCTGGCCGCCGCGACGGGCACTCCACAGTCCGGCCAGGTCGTCCGCGATTCTGGCGGCGACGATGAGCGGCACGAGCCGCTCCGCAAGATCCTCAGTTGAAACCCCCGCGTCGGAGCAGATCTCGGCCGCCCGGGCGTCGACCCCGGCCCGCACCGACGCGGGAGCCTGGGGGAAAGGGGAGCCCATGCCCCCTCTAGTGGCCGGCGGCCTCACGCGTCGATGCCCCCCGGTGAGAGGAACACCTCCGCGAGCACGTCGAGCGACTCCTCCCCCGCTTCGCGCAGCTCGTCCAGACGGGCCAGGGCCGCCGCCGTCAGGTCCGCGTCGCCGGGGGCCGCCGCCAGCCGCTCCCACAGCGCGTCGGTGCGGCCGTGCCCGTCGACGACGCCGATCACCCCGGCGGCCAGGGCTCCGGCGCGCACCGTTTCGGGGTCGCCGTCGCGCAGGGCTCCGGCCACCTCAGCGGCGGCCAAGCAGTCCGAGGCGGCGCGCAAGTGGCCGATCAACTCCTGCGCCGCCTCGATCGCCCACTGCTCGTCGTCGGAGACGGGGGCCTCCAGGGCCTCCAGCTGCGGGTCCTCGATCTCGCCGGCGAACCAGGAGCGGACCCGGTCGGGGTCTTTGTCCGCGCCGTCGAGCACGTCGATCCACGTGCCGGTGGACCGCTGGTACCAGCCGGCGGCGATCGCCTCCAGGAGCACCCGGCACACCCAGGTGTCCTGCCCCTCCTCCCGCGTGCTCCCGTCGGCGTCGACCAGTTCGTAGCGGGTCAGGAGCCGTGGGGGCATCCACAGCAGGGGGTGGCCGATGATCGAGTCGTCCGAGGGGATCAGTCGGGCGCGCTCGGGACCGAGCAGGGGCACGGCGCACGACGCCCACAAGGGGCACACGACCGCGCCCGGCGGCAGACCGGTCGCCGCGACGAACCGGCTGTGGCGGTCAACGACGTCGAGGATCGAGGACTGTCCGCCTGCCGCGGCGGCCCACAGGCCGGGCATGAACAGTCCGGTCTGCGCAGCAGGGTCCAGGGAGAGGGCGTAGGTGTGCATCGTGTGCTCCCGGTGAACGGGGCCCGTGGATCGGGCCTTCTCACCGGGGGCAGATGCATACGAGGGTCTCAGGGGACCCTTCCGGTTCTCCAGGGCCGCCTGCGCACGTGGAGGCGGCCCTCCGATGGGACCGGAGCCGGATGCCCCGCGGGGTCCGCCCGGCCTCGACGAACCGGGCGGACCCCGCACCGGGGTCGGCTACGCCCCGTCCGACCCCAGGTCGAGGTCGCCCGGGTCGAATTCGTCGAGCATCTCCGCGCCGCCGTCCTCGTCGAGTTCGATCTCCGTGTAGGCCGCCGACTCCTCTTCAGGCATGAAGGCGTTCACGTCCCAGTCGTCTCTGGCCGGCACTCCCCGGGCCTTCAGCTGCGCCGCGTACTCACCGGCGGCCGCGAACCAGGTCTGCACCTCGACGGCGGCACTGGTCGTCGCCTCCCACACGCCGCGCCCGACCGGGGCCTGCGTCAGGGCGGGGGCGAGTTCCGGCTGCCGCAGTCCGCTCATCCGCTCACCCCAAGTAGGCGACCCCAGCAGCAGCCGCCCCAGGTTGTTCTTCAGGTCTCCCCCGGGGATCCGCCCGATCGTGTCGGCCTTGAGCACCTGCGTGCCCAGGACCAGGTGCACCCCCGAACTGCGGGCCTCCCGGGCGATCCTGGCCGTCAGCGACCCGATGGAGGCCCTCCGGGCGTTCTCGCGCTCGGCCTGCTCCCACTCGGCCAGCACATCCGGGTCGGCCGTCCTGACCCGGCGCACGGCCTCGACCAGCATCAACGAGGTGAACTCGTCGACGACGACCAGGACGTGCGGCGGCCGCTGCCCGTCCGGCAGCCCGTCGACGCCGGGCACGCCCCGGGCGGCGGCCAGCTCCTTGCGGCGGCGCACCTCGGCCCAGACGGCTTTCATCATGGCGTCCGCCCGGGCGACGGTCTGACCGCCCAGGCCGCGCAACCACGGGCGCAGGGGCGCGAAGTCCGCCCCTCCCTTGACCGGGTCAACGACGATGACATCCCACCCGGCCAGCAGGCTGGTGTAGACGGCGGCCAGCAGGGTCACGGACTTGCCCGTGCCGGTGATCCCCAGGACGAGAGCGTGCGCAGTGTCACCCACCCCCCAGGTCACGGGCCTCCCGTCCACGCCGGTACCCCAGGGGATCCGCAGCGCCCCACCGACCCCGCCGGCCCCGGACACCAGGGCGTCGGCGGCGGCGAAGTCGTACGGAGCGCGAGCGGGGATCGGGTTGCGTTCCGCCGACATGAGGACGACCCTGGAGGGGTCGGGCTGGGCCACCACCTGCAGGAAGCCCGCCCGGGTCGTGGATGCGATCTTGTCGAGCCCGGCCCTGACGTCGGCGGCGGCCAGTCCCGGAGGAAGCGCGAAGGTGTAGACGTTCACCTCGTCGTTGCCGTCCAGGGAGGAAGATGAGACCATCGCGGGCACCTCACCGGCGGGAGTGATCGTCCCGGCGTCCGCCCACGCCTGCTCGAAATCGAGTTCGGCGACCGTCCGCTCCCACTGCGGGGCGATATCCGCCGCCATGGGGCGCGCCCCGACGAAAATCTCCACCAGGTCGCCCTCGCCTCGCACGCGCAGCCACTCGGCGCGCATGCCGGCGGCGATCTTGTCGGCCCGGGCGCGCAGGTCCGCCAGGCTGAGCCCGCCGTACAGGCGGATCCTCACCCGCCAGATCCACGGCGCCGAGACGGTCAGGCACTCGGCGTCCACCGTCTGGGGGACCCTCCCGCCCCCGAACACGGCCCGGAACGCGGTATCCACCATCCCGGCCAGTACGAGGGCGGCGCCGTCGCGCGGGTCGATCCGGCTGCGCGAGGCCTCACGGGAGGGAGGAAGGTCCGCGGGCCCGGCTGCGACGGGCCGTTCGGACCAGACGACCTCGAAGAACTTGTCCGACCGGTCGCCGGCCCCGGCGGCGCCCTCAGTGGGGGCCACTGCCGTGATCAGCACGAACGGGGCCCGCGCCATGGTGGTGCGCAGCCGCTGCCCGAGCGGCAGATAGTCGCGGGCGATGTCCTTGCCCTGCGGGGAGGCGAACGGCAGGCGGTGCAGCCTCACCCCGCCGGCGTCGAGCTCGTCCATATGGGCCACCTGGGCCGCGGGCGGCCTGTCACCCGCCTTGATGACCTCCTCGAAATGGGCCGTCCACTCGGCCGCCACCCGCAAGTCGGCCACGTGCCCGGCCATGCCCGCCTCCACCCAGGAGGCGCCCTCGGTGTCACCGAGGATGATCGTCTCCCCGTCCAGGAGAGCCGGGGCGATCTGACCCATGTACCCGACCAGCCTCTCGGCGGCGGCGCCGACGTCGACGCGCCACACCTGCTCACCGGCGCCGGTGAGCAGGTGAAGGTCTCGCAGGACGGCCACATCCTGGTGCAGGTAGTCGGCGGCTTCGGTGAGGAACCGCTCAAGATGCACCCGCACCTCCTCCTCGCCGTCGACGGCCACGTCCACGCGGGCGCCGGGGTCGCACACGGCGACCCGGAACCGCGTCGGATGGGTGCCGCCCCCCGGCTCGTGCTCGGGGATCACGACGGCCGACAGTCCCGCCCCCACGCCGACCGCCACCCGGCTGCTCATGCGCAGCATCTCGGAACTGGGGCGGCCCGGCGCGTCGAAGAGATCGACCGTGTAGGGGCCGACGGTGCTGCGCTCCACGAGCACGGGCGCGGCACCGATCTTCGGCACCAGGGACCACCGTCCCGCCCACTGGAACGCCGCCAGCAGGTTCGTGTCGCCCACCTGGTCCTCGTCGGCGTCCACCCCCATCACGGCCACACGGAACAGGCCGGGATCGACGGTCCCGGGAATCGGACGCCCCGCACTGTCCAAACCCGGTGCGGGCAGCACCCGCACGTCCGCCCCGCCCCCGACGGCGGCGGCCAGAGCCCCGACCGCCTTGACGTAGTAGGCCAGATCCCGCCCGGGGCGGGACCGGAACGTGTCGACCGTCAACGGGCCGTCCACCACACGGTCCACCAGCATCGGAGGCTGCTCCTCCCTGGGCACCAGAGCCCATCGCAGCCCCCACTGGCGTCGCGCCCCCTCACGGAGCCGCCACCCCGCCCAGGCGGACCTGCGGCAGACCGCCCAGACGGCGCACGACGCCCCCATCAGGGCTCCGCCGGCGCCCGCCCACCCGGGCGCCGCCACCCAGTGCGCACCAACCCGTACGGCCGCCCAGTACACGGCCGCCCAACCGGCCGCCCCGCCCGCCAACACCACCGCGACGATCCAACGGGGCGCCCCTACTACCGCCGTCAGGGGCGTACCAGGTCCCGGCTCGTCAACACTGCATGTCGTGCGCCACACTCGCCCGAGACCCGCAACCAGCACGAACGCGGCGGCGGCATTCGCCCACGGCCCCCACGCCGTCACCCAGGCGGGCCACCCGCCCGGCGGAGCCACCACCAGGCTCCGGGCGACCACACCCGCGCCCAGACCCGCCAGCGCGCACACGCGCACAGGCCACAGCCCGATGGGCAGAACCAGCGTCCGCAGCGCCGACAGGCGCACGTGCCGGGCCAGTGCCCGCCTCTGGGATCTCGTCACCGGAACGGCCCGTCGGGCGGCCCCCGTGCCCGTGCTGCCGGTGAGCACAGGCGCCGGGTGGACCACCCCGGCCACCGTGAGCCCTACCACCAGGACCGGCAGACCGGGCAGACGCAACCACAGGGCCGCCGCCGAACCCGCCACGGCCACGAGCACCACCAGAACGAACGGCGCCCGATCGGGGGCGGCCTGCTGCTGACGCGCCGGCATCTCAGCAGCCCTCCTCGCCGGCGCCCGCCCACCGGAGCACCCGCTCCACCACAACCTCGTCCGCGCCCCGGGCCCCGGCCATGCGCGCCGCGACGCGCACGGCCCTGCGGGCGGCTGCGATGCGCCGGGCTCCCGCGTACCGCATCAACCCCAGACGGACCCTCCCGGCCCCGGACGGCCACACGGCCACGACCGCGCCGACGACGGGCACCCCCGCCCCGCGCATCTGCTCCACCGAACGGGCTAGCGAAGTCGACTCGGCGGGGGTGAACCGCCCGGGCAGGACGGCGCCCGCGACCCACCGGTACGCCCTGGAGCCCAGCCGCGCGTAGACGCCGGCCCTCCAGGTCTTGGTGTCGATCAGGACCACGCCCCTGGATCCGATCAGCACATGGTCGATATCGGCGGCCCCGCCGCGCACTCGCACCGAGTGGAGAACCGTGAACCCGCGACCGGCGAGCCCGTCCAACAGGACGGCGGTGCGCTGCTCGCCCCGCATCCCGTGGGCCCGCCCGCCGCAGCCCGCGTCGCCGGTGAAAGAGCCGAGATTCTCCCCCGCCACCCCGTACACCCGCCCGCGCCGCGCGCCGCTCACAGAAGGTCCTTCAGCACGAGAACAGCCCCGCCGACGAAGGTGACGGCCATGAGAAGTCCCACGACCAGGGAGCCGCGCCGGGACTCCATGAGGGTGATGATCCGCTGAAGGGGCTCGTCCGGCCCCATGTTGTTATCGCTCATACCACTACTGGCGATATCGAAGGACAGTCAGGTGCGCCTCGCCAACCGCTCCTCGACGTGCTCAACGACGTCGAGCACGTCGACGCCGACCTGCTCAACGTCCTCGCACCGGGCCACCACACGCCCGGCGTCGTCTGCAAGGATCTCGATGGCCGCCCCGTCGCGGCGCGCCGTCGCCGACGAACCGGAGCCGTGGGCGGTGCTCACCTCGTATCCGCGCCGAACCAACTCGGCGACACGACCCTCGACGGCGGTGAACGCGGGCGCCCACCCCGCCCCCGCCCCAGGGGCCAGGCCAGCCATCTGGAGGGTGACGACGACGTCGTACACGCCATCCACCGTCTCACCCCACCGCCCGCCCGCGGCGGCGGCCGCCTCCACCCTGATACGGCCGTCGCCCACGGGGGTCAGCCTCACGAACCCGCCGTGGAGACTCATAATGACGGAGCAGGCCGCCCGGGCGGGCACATTGGCTTTGAACACCGCACAGAGCGCGGTGACGTCGACGGGATTGGCATTCACGTCTCCAGCGGTGCGCGGCACCGCCCCCGCCCCGCGCGCCGGTCAGCCCCGCCCGGCGGCGCGCTGCTCGGCACGAGAAAGACGACGCCCGGCGAACGCGCTCGCCGGCGTGCGCAGAAGCTCCGGGTAATCAACCTCCCCGAACCGCGTCCCAACACGCTCCAGACCCGCCCCGTAGGGGGCCGTCAACGGAGCCATCGGATCGAGCCGGTCGCGACGCAGCCACCACGGCACGCCCGCCAGCAGACCGGACGCCTCCACCGCCGCCGTCGACCCGCCACGACACGGCAGACTCAACAGATCAACCGGACCCCACCCTCGCACCGGATGCCACCGCAAGGCGCGCAGCGCGAAGAAATCCTCCGACACCATCCCGTGCTCCGGGAACCAACCGGTCCAATCGGCCACGAACATGCGCTCCGACACCGGATCGCCGACCGCCCCCGGATGGGCGCGCACACCGGCCGCCACCGCCCTTCGCACCCTGTGCACCAGATCCGTCCTCGACGAATCCACCGGCTGAGCCATCAGGAACAGGACGATCACCCCGACGCCGGGATGAGCGGCGAGCAGACGCGCCCACCCCTCCGCCTTATCACCCAATGACGGTGCGGCCGACGCCGTCGTCTCGACGACGATCCGCACACCGTCGGCGCGCATGATGGTGGCGTCGCCCCGCTTCGTCCACGACAAGGCCGGCCCGCCCGCACCCGCGCCGAACAAGTCATCCACCCCCGAGAGCATCTCGCCCGCCACGAACGGCACGTCCAGCCAAGTGGCGGCGCGCAGACACAACTCCGTGGTCAACGCGTTATGCCGTCCCGACGCGGAGGCCCTCTCCCACGGCCGATCAGCGGTCACCGACAGGCGCATCGGCCAGGTCAGGTCGGCCAGGTGCCCGCGCACGTCGCTCACCCTGCCCGCCGCCACCAAGGTGGTGGGCCTCCAGGACCAACCGCGCACGGAAACCACCTCGGGAGCGCCGACGTCGATCAACCCCGCCCGCAGCAAGCACTTGGCATCCCGCATCAATGTCGCCAACGGCCACCCGGTGATGGTGGCAGCCTGCTCCAAGGTCAACGACCCCCACATGCGCGCCGCAGCCAACAGCGCGCACCGGCGCTGCGCCGCGCCAGCACTGCGCAAAGGGCGCTCACCCGACGACGGCGTCATATCCGCCGGCATGCGCACCGCACCCGCCCTCACCGCCTTGCGCACGCTCGGAACCGTCAACCAGGCCGTCGTGGCGGCGGCCCGCCACATGCCCTCCCAGAACATGTCCGCCCGCGCAGCGGGCGCCACCACACCCGCCGGCGCCCCCAGGTCCTCGAACCGAATCACGCCGCACCTCGCACCCCGGCGATGAACGCCTCCGGATCCCCCTCGACATCAAGGGTCGCCATCGTGAACGCGGGCAGGGTCCGCCCATCACCCATCGTGGTCACCGCCGCGACGAACCGGGAGAGCGTCGTGATGTCGGTCGCCGACCATTGGGCGCCATCGCGCCCCATCTGACGCGCGATCGCCTCCGCCGCCGCCACATCGTCCTGACGCAGCGAGATGAACGTCTGGTACGACAGGAAACTGGTCAGCAACGTCGGATCGATCGCGCGCAACTGCTCCAGGTACTGGGTCGCGAACCACGGCAGCACGCCGTAGGAGCGCCCGTCGTCCTTCCACCACCGCGCCGCCGCGGGAGCCCAACCGGCGAACGCCTTGAACTCATCGCACAGCACCGCCACCTCACGCCCAGCACCCGCCCATCCGAAGCACGAGCGCTCCACCGCCGACCGCATCGTGTACCCCGCCATCGCGGTCAGCCACTGGCTGGCCGCCCCCGTCAACTGCCCCCCGCCGCGACGGGCCGGCCCAGTGCCCAGCACAGTGACGTGGAAACCACTGATCGACTCGTCCCACGTGACGGCATTGCGACCCGCGGGCGCGAGAAAGCCCGCCGTCTCCCGCAGCTGGTCGAACTTATTGCGCGCCGCCTCCGTCAGACCCCGACGCGCCGCCGCACTCACCTGCGGACCCCAGATGATACTCAGCCCTGCCAGCGCCCGTGCCGCCCACGACTCCTCGCCCTGACGCACCGCCTGCTCATGCAGGCAGGCCACGAGCGCCTGACCGCTGACCTCACCCATACGGCCCGCCAGCACGGCTCCCGCCCAGAACCACGACCGCTCCGGCAGAGGCTCGGCACCACTGCCACCGGCACGACCTCGGTCATAGGCATCAAAAGCCCGCTCGTCCAGTACCAGACCGGCCGCGACGACCGCGGAGATCACCTCACGGGAACGCCCCATGATCGCGCCGTCGCCGAAGGCCGCCGCCCACGTGTCGGCCACGAACGCCGCCCTCGTCAACGGATCGTCGCCAGGACGCGCGAACATGTCGATCGCCGGCGAGGCCGGATCCGCGACCTCGACGACGAGGACCTCATCGGCGTGCCCGGCGGCCCGGGCCACCGCCTCGTAGCTGGTCAACCCATCCGGCTTGGTCTCCACCACCAGAGCAGCAGTCTCCGGATGCCGCTCCCGATGAACCAGGAGCCAGCCGAACAGGGCGCGCAATAGCACCGACTTACCCGTGCCGGCCGCCCCCACCACGGCGACACCGCCCCACAGGTGACGCCCGTCCAAACGCACCGGCCGACCCGACGCATCAACACCGACGCACGGCCCACCGACATCCATCAGCCGCGGCGGCACCGTCCGCTCACGAGTCGACGTCGAACCGGTGGCCGCACCCGCCTGCGGAGCAGCCACAGAGCACACGACGGGCGCGCTCATCGGGATCACCATGCGCCCCGCCGGCCACGCCGTTCGATCACCGAACCGTCGCCTGGGGCTGGGAACGGGCACACGCCCGCGCGCGCACGCGCGCACAACGCGCATCACCTGACTGGGCACCAGGCGGCGCGCCACGGCCGCCCCGCCCAGAAGCCCCGCCACCCAGCGCAGCCCCGCCACGACCGCCGCCGGCCACGCCGACGCCGCCAAGAAGGAGATGACCGCGACGACGACGGCGAGACCGGCCAGCGCCAGCGCCGCACCAGTCCGCCTGCCCGTGTCGGCGCGCGTGGCCGTATCCCACCCCGGCAGCGCATCGACCACCTGCGCCCGAAGATCCGCGGCACGCTCCCTGCTGGCCGCCGCCGTCACCACGGTGGCCCACAGCGGCACATGACTCTTGACGGAGTGATGCTCGGTGTTGCCCTCCATACCGCGGGCGTACTCGACCCACCCGCGACGCTGCCGCGCACTCATACGGGACAGCACCACCATGACCTCCTCGCCGTCGTCCAGGACACGGTCGAGGACCCGCGACGCGTTGGCGGGATCCACGCCGGCCAGACTGGAGCGCCCGGTCGCCCCGTCACCGTGGACCACCGCCACGGCACGCACGCCGGACAGGGGTGGCGGAACGTCGACGGGCACGGCGGCCGCACCGACCGCCGCCGCGAGCGCGTCGGCGGGAGCCCGGTCGCCCCGCTTGGTCAGCAGATAGTCGACCAGCTCGTCGCCCTCACGACGGATCAGGAGCGCGCACGGCCCCTTCAAAGTGGCGGCGAAGGACTCCGACTGGGCGGTGTAGTCGCCCAGTTCGGCGATAGCGGAGGTGCGGGTCAGGCGCCAGGCGCCAGCGGGTTTGAAGCTTCTCATACCCCTTCCTGTACGGGCCGAATCGAAACTGCCGGGTAGGGGCGGGCTGACGCCCACGAAACGGCGGAATACCAGCGATCCTGCTTCGGGAGGCCGCGTCGGGGCATCTTTCAGTCTCAGGGTGGGTGATCTCCTACCGGGGGTTCGAGGTGTTGTCGAGGTCCGTGGGTGCGTTGCGGTCGCATCCGCTTCGCCGTCGGGGGAGTCCGCCTGGGGGCATCGGCTTCCTCCTTCCCGGGGGATGCCGTCTGCTGCGGATGTCATAGTGATGCGGCTCGGATCCTCGGGATTACGGGGGGCGGCCGGGCTCAGCCGTTTGTAGGGGATGACGCCCCGTGTTCGTGGTGTTCGGGCCTGTTCATGGTGCGGACGCGGCGGTTGACGACGTGATCTTCGGTCTTGATCTCGGAGCGGGGGCCGCGGTGGATCCTGTGTGCGGTTCCGGTCCGGTTCTGGTGGGGGCTGTCCGGGCGGTGAGTTTGCAGGGTTGGCGGCGCGTGGTGTCGGTCCGTGCGGGGGTGCTTGTGATCGGGCGCCTGGTGCTGGGAGCGTCGGAGCGGGCTGGTGTCCTGGTCTGTTCGGGGCTGGGACTTGCGACTTCGTCGTTGACTGTTCCTTCGGAAGGGGCGGAGGGCGTGCCTGCGGCTGCGTCGTGTTGGAGTTCGACGGTCGCGGCGTGGAGTGCTTCGACCCCGGGGTGCTTTCCGGCGTCGGTGTGCTGTGGTGGACGGGCGTGTTCGGCCGGTTGTGGTGGTGTGCGAGTAGGACGTCTCGGGTGCGGTCAGTGGGGATGGGCTAGCGCACCGTAATGGTCTCGCCGCGGTTCGCGGCGGCCTTCGGCTGGTGAGGTGTGCGGAGGGTCTTGCGCCGAGAAGGCGGTGCGGCCCGCGGGGCGGGTGGAGTGTGTCTTGCTGCCGCGCACTGCTGGGGCATGGATGTTTCCTTTTCTGCTGCTTCTGCTGCTCGTGCTGGTGCGGTCGTCTTGCCCCGGCGGGGTTTGTACGGGCCGCGGGGCTGGAGTGCGCGTGCGGGGGTGCGGCCCCTGCTGTTCGGGGCCTTCGTTGACGGTCCGGTGGACGACTACATGCCCTTCCACGATCTGGGCCCGCAGGCGGCGGCCCGGCTGCTTGAGGTTCTGCCCGAGGCGCAGCTGGCGGACCGCCAGAACCTCGCCCCCACCCTGGGGTCGCTGCTGCGGGCCTGCGCGCGCGCCGACGGGCGGGTGCGCCTGTCGGGGTACGCGATCGGCCCGCGCCGCCCCGACGAGCGAGTGACGGTGGAGGCGCTGTGGATCGCCGACCCCGACCTGCTCGACATGGAGGTCCACGACGAGCACGACGAGGGCTGCTGCTGCCGCGTCCTGTGGGACACCGTGCGCGAGCGCTACGGGCTCGACGCCCGGGCCCTGCCGGACGAGATGCGCCCCATGCGCCGCCAGTGGACGCACGGCCAGGTCGGCACCTGGCTGTGGTGGGACTGAACGCGGGCGGGCGGCCGCACCGGCGATCCGGCGGTCCGACGTCGGGCGCGAGCCCGCTGACGGCCGGGCCCCACCAGTCGGTCTTGGGCGGGCGCGCGGGTGTGACCGATGCCCGCCGCCCGGCGGGCCCTCCCGCGCCGGGAGGGCGGGCGCGGGGCCCGTAGCATGGCGGCCGTGATCAACGTCCAGGACCTCTCCGTGCGCATCGGCGCCCGCCGGCTCATCGGCGGCGCCGCCTTCCGCGTCGACAAGGGCATGCGGATCGGTCTCGTGGGGCGCAACGGCGCCGGCAAGACCACGACCACCAAGCTGCTGGCCGCCCAGTCCGTGGTCCAGGGCACGAGTCGGGCCGTGGCCGACGCCGACGAGCGCCACGGACTGGAGGCGGTCGAGTTCGAGGGCACCATCACCTGCAACGGCTCCGTCGGCTACCTGCCCCAGGACACCAAGGTCGGGGACCTCGACGAGTCCGCCCGCGACCGGATCCTGTCCGCCCGCGGCATCGACTCCCTGCTGGCCCGCATCCGCAAGGCGGAGGAGCGCATCGCCACCGCCGAGGGCGACGCCATGACCAAGGCCCTGGACCGCTACGCCCGTCTCGACCACGAGTTCACCATGGCGGGCGGCTACGCGGCCGCGTCCGAGGCCGCCCGCATCGCCGCCGCCCTGGGCCTGCCCGACCGCGTCCTCGACCAGCCCATCGGGACCCTCTCGGGCGGGCAGCGCCGGCGCGTCGAACTGGCCCGGGTCCTGTTCCAGCGGCCGGACACGCTCCTGCTCGACGAGCCCACCAACCACCTGGACCACGATTCCGTCCTGTGGCTGCGCGACCACCTGCGCTCCTACTCGGGCGGCTTCATCGTCATCTCCCACGACGTCGAGCTGCTGCGCGACACCGTCAACCAGGTCATGCACCTCGACGCCAGCCGCGGCGTCCTCGACGTCTACCACCTGGGCTGGGACGCCTACCTCAAGCAGCGGGCCGACGACGAGCACCGCCGTCGGCGCGAGCGGGCCAACGCCGAGAAGAAGGCGGCCGCGCTGCGCGCCCAGGGCGAGAAGATGCGGGCCAAGGCCACGAAGGCCGTCGCCGCCCAGCAGATGCTCAAGCGGGCCGACCGGCTCCTGGAGGGGCTGGAGGAGGAGCGGGCCGCGGAGAAGGTCGCCCACCTGCGCTTCCCCGACCCCGCCCCCTGCGGCAGGACCCCGCTGCGCGCGAGCGGCCTGTCCAAGGCCTACGGCTCCCTGGAGGTCTTCGCGGGCGTGGACCTGGCCATCGACCGCGGCAGCCGCGTCGTCGTCCTGGGCCTCAACGGCGCCGGCAAGACGACCCTGCTGCGCCTGCTCGGCGGGGTGGAGGAGCCCGATTCGGGCGAGGTCATCGTGGGCCACGGCCTCAAGATCGGCTACTACGCCCAGGAGCACGAGACGATCGACACCTCCCGGACCGTCGTGGAGAACCTGCGCGGCGCCGCCCCGGGCCTGGACGACACGCAGGTGCGCAGCGTGCTCGGCTCCTTCCTGTTCTCCGGCGCCGACGCCGACAAGCCCGCCCGGGTCCTGTCCGGCGGCGAGAAGACCCGCCTGGCGCTGGCGCTGCTGGTCGTCTCCAGCGCCAACGTCCTGCTGCTGGACGAGCCCACCAACAACCTCGACCCGGCCAGCCGCGAGGAGATCCTCCGGGCGCTGGGGACCTTCGCCGGCGCCGTCGTGCTCGTCACCCACGACGAGGGGGCGGTCGAGGCCCTGGGCCCCGACCGGGTCCTGCTCCTGCCCGACGGCGACGAGGACCTGTGGAGCGAGGACTACCTCGAGCTCGTCACCCTGGCCTGACGCCCCCCGGGGGCGGTGAGTGCCGTCACGCCTGGGCCCGCCGTGCGACGACGTAGGGTGGGAGCAAGTCGTCCCCCGCGGGTGTTCGGCTCGCCGGGACCACGAGGTCCGCACATGACTCAAGGAGAAAGACATGGCACAGACCACTGTGACCGACGCGTCCGCCGACGTCGCCCCCGAGGTCCCCGAGCACGAGGTCCTGCTCACCGAGGCCGCCGCCGCCAAGGTCGCCGGCCTCCTGGTCCAGGAGGGGCGCGACGACCTGCGCCTGCGCGTGGCGGTGCAGCCCGGCGGCTGCTCCGGCCTGGTCTACCAGCTCTACTTCGACGAGCGCCTGCTCGACGGCGACGCCGTGCGCGCCTTCCCGACCGGTGACGGCGAGCTCGCCGAGGTCGAGGTCGTCGTCGACCGCATGAGCGTGCCCTACCTGTCGGGCGCCACCATCGACTTCGCGGACACGATCGAGAGGCAGGGCTTCACGATCGACAACCCGAACGCGGTGGGCACCTGCGCCTGCGGCGAGTCCTTCCACTGAGCCGGCCCGCAGGTCCGCGCTCACCGCCACCCGCATCCCCGTCAACCCGCACCCGTTGTCGCAAGGAGACCACGTGCGTCGCGCGCATCTCGTCCTGACCGCCCTGGTCCTGTCCACCGTCCTCGCCCTGACGGGATGCTCCGGAGACTCGAAGTCTCAGGCCTCGGCGACGCCGACCGCCCCGGCGCGCCTCGACTGCTCGAGTCTGACCATTGACACCGACTCGGCCGCGCTGCCGCAGGTCGGCGGCGACGCCGCGGCCCCCTCGCTGACCTGGAGCGGCCAGGGGGCGCCCGCGAACCTGACCGTCAAGACCCTCACCGCGGGCCAGGGCGCCGAGGTGACGCCCGCGAGCTATGTCGTGTCCAACTACGCGGGCTGGCGGTGGGGGGAGCAGACGGTCTTCGACTCCTCCTACGCCCGGGGGGAGCCGCTGACCCTGGCGGCCGCCGACTTCATCGACGGCTGGCGCTGCGGCCTGATCGGGCACCACGTGGGCGACCGGCTCATCATGGCCATCCCGTCCGAGCTCGCCTACGGGGACAATCCGAGCAACGGGGCCCCGGCGGGCCCGCTCGTCTTCGTCATGGACATTGTGGACGTGCCCACCACCGCCGGCGCCACCATGGAGGGGGAGGCCGATGTGGCGGCCCTGGGCGTGACGGTCTCCGGCGAACTGGGCGCCCCCGCCACGGTCTCGGTGAACCCGGGCACGGCGGAGCCCACCGAGGACAAGATCGTCGTCCTGGCCCGGGGCGCGGGAGAGCCGATCACGGCCCAGGACACCGTGGGCGCCAATATCGCCAGGACCACTTGGGACAATTCCGTTTTCGAGTCCACCTGGGACATCGGCGCGCCCAGCCGGATCACCGTGTCGGCGGCCCCCAATCTGACCGGCCTCGTCGGGGTCCCGGTGGGCTCTCGCGTGGTGATGGTTCAGGCCGCCGGAACCGACGCCAACGGCACGGCCGTCCCCGCCCGCGCCTACGTCATAGACATCGACGCCAAGCTGCGCTGAGTCCCGGGGCGCCGGTGACCGCCTGCGTCACGACATGCGGACGTCGTCCCAAGACGGCGGGCCGTCCCCCGCGTCTCCGGCGGGCCCTCCGAGGTGAAAAATGGCGCCCTGGGAGGATCGTTCCGCTTCGCAGCCGGCAGTTGCCCACAAAGAACCGCGGAATCACGCGGAAACCGATGAGCGCGTCGGACGCGTCGGAGCGAACGATCCTCCCAGGGCGCCAAAAACCGGCGATGGTCGGCGGCGGCCGAGTGCTGGCGAGCGCCGGGCGCCGGCGGTTCGGCGTCAGCGGACGATGAGCCCCGGGGTCCGCGAGGTCGCCGCGGCCAGGCGCTCGCCGGCGTCCTGCCAATTGGCGATGTTCCAGATGGCCTTGACGTAGTCGGCCTTGACATTGAGGTAGTCGAGGTAGAAGGCGTGCTCCCACATGTCGACCTGGAACAGCGGGATGGTGCCCACGGGCACATTGCCCTGCTGGTCGAACATCTGGAAGGTCACGAGGCGCCCGGAGACGGAGTCGTGGGCCAGGACGGCCCAGCCGGAGCCCTGGATGCCCAGCGCGGCCGCGGTGAACTGCGCCTTGAAGGCGTCGAAGGAGCCGAAGGAGTCCTTGATGGCCTCGGCGAGATCGCCCTCGGGCTCGCCGCCGCCGTTCGGGGACAGGTTCTTCCAGAAGATCGAGTGGTTGATGTGCCCGCCGAGGTTGAAGGCGAGGTTCTTCTCGTGGAGGTTGATGGCGGCGTGGTCGCCGGCCTCGCGGGCGGCCTGCAGCTTCTCCAGGGCGGCGTTGGCGCCGGTGACGTAGGCGGCGTGGTGGCGGTCGTGGTGGAGCTCCATGATGCGCCCGGAGATGTGGGGCTCGAGCGCGGCGTAGTCGTAGGGGAGCTCGGGGAGCGTGTACACGGACATGTGGCTGCCTTTCGTGAGGGAGGCGGCCGCCGCCTGCGACGGCCGCGATGTCCCGGCAATAGGTTAGGACTGAAGTCCCGGTCGCGATTGATCCTAGGTGCTCATCGGTGGAACCGGAACCGTGACACCGTGCGATTACACTGACCGCAGAACCGCGCTCTGCCGCCCGCCCGCTCGCACCGGAGGATCCATGACCGACCAGCCCGATGACGACGACTACCTCCAGCTCCTCGTCTTCTCCGACAACGCCTCCGTGCGCGAGGAGGTCAAGACCGGCGTCGGACGCCGCCCCGCCAAGGGCCTGCCCCTGGTGGCCTGGACCGACGCCGCCACCGCCGAGGGCGTGCGCCTGGCCATCAAGGACCGCGAGGCCGAGGGCAAGCCGCCCTTCGACGCCCTGGTCCTGGACGCCGAGGCCAAGAAGCTCGGCGGCATGGGCCTGGCCCACGAGCTCTACATCGAGCTCGACGCGCGCCCGCCGGTGGTCCTGCTCACCGCCCGCCCCCAGGACGACTGGCTGGCCGCCTGGGCCAGGGCCGAGGCCGTCGTGCCCCGCCCGCTCGACCCGCTGGCCCTCCAGGAGGGAGTGGCGGGGGCCCTGACCGCCCGGCCGGGGACCGTCGTCCCGGCCGGCTGAGCCGGCCCGTCGCGATCGCCGCGCGGGGACGTCGGGGCCGACGGCGGAGTCGTCATCGGCCGC
>ERZ773070.367-NODE-367-length-34263-cov-36.859214_pt1 | contig 34263 bp, 28 predicted proteins | sample MGYA00580618_ERZ773070 | MGnify/ENA primary metagenome ERZ773070 (study PRJEB29015, sample SAMEA2738023) | human oral metagenome | biome: human oral; feature: human-associated habitat; material: dental | place: China | collected 2019 ... | reverse complement strand
AAGCGTCCTTGCCCCCCTGACTCCGTCAGGGGGAGGAGACCCGGGGGCGCGAGTGTGTGTGGGCGCGCGCGCGCGGGCGCGATACACCTTTTCAGTGGCTATTGCAAGCGCAAAACGGTGAGGTTGTTCACGGAATAGGCCTTTAAAAGTGGGACATTCCTCACAGGGCTGTTTGGGAATACGCGTCCGACACGCCGCGGATTCCGGGGAAAGGTCCCAGTCAGTTAGCACTCTCACCTGCCGAGTGCTACGACACGCCCGAGTCAAGGATGACCATGTAACTTGTCATACACTTTTTGACATAAGTATTAGTTACCCTTCCGACCGTGCTTAAACCCCCGTGACCGGGGCCACTTTCTCACTATGCGGACACCTGTCTCAGTATGTGGGCAGGCGGCGGGGACGTGATCTAGGGCACGCAAAAGGGCCCCAGCCATCGCGGCTGGGGCCCTTCGGGAAGAGGCTCAGGCGTCCTTCGGAGCCCTCGCGTAGGGGGTCTTGTTACGAGCCGGTCGGCGCGTACCGGTCCTCGTCATCGTGCCGGGGAAGGTCGGGTCCAGGCGACGGGCCCTACGCAGCCAGGAGTCCACGGTGTAGACGCTGCGGCCCAGCTCCTTGGCGATGTCAGTGCGGGTCTTGCCCTCCTCGATCAGCTTGCGCAGGGTCTCCACGGGCGCGCCGCGGTAGGCGTTGCCCCCTCGTGCGGGCTTCTCGGCCCTCTCAAGCACGTTTGCGGCGATTTCACAGAGGGTCCTGTGGGGGACACTGTCGGGGAAGCGAACGCCCGTATCTGGGCGGCACAGAAGGTTTACGACGTGGTAGCGGCCGCCGGAGTCCGGCTCCTCGGTGATCTCGACCCAGTACTCGATCTCGTTCTTCGTGTCCCGGACCTGGACGGCGGGGCGGCCCTGGATCGTGGCCTTGCGGGCGGGGTAGGTGCGAAGCGCGTTGCGCATGGTGTCTCCTAAAGTGTGATGTAGATCTCTGAGGGATTTGGGAATACGCTTGAATACGTTGGAAACACTACGTATTCCCGGTTGTGGGGTTTTGAGACGTATGTCTCAGGGGATGTGGAGTGAAAGTGTGATGCACGTCTCCGAGAATGTGGGAATACAGGACTTTTCCCAGTGTTTCCAGCGTATTCCCGGTTTTGAGGTTTTGAGACGTAAGTCTCAATCATACCTGCGGGAGCGGGTCGTCCTCATCGTGCAGGTCGTGCACGCCCCAGCGGGTGCCCGCCGAGGGGCCGGCCACGATCGGGACGTCCATCTGGCAGTCCAGGGGGCGTAGGAAGGTGTTGACGTCCTCCATGCGGCGCTTGCACTCGATCAGGATCTCCTGCCAGCGGTCCTCCGGCACCTCGATGCAGATCTCGTCGTGGACGGTGGCGACCACGTGCGCCCCCTCGACACGGGGCAGCGGGTAGCCCGGCAGCGTGCCCATGATCGACGCGGCGGCCATCTGCATCAGGTCCGAGCCGAAGCCCTGCACGGGGCTGTTCAAGGCGTTGCGCTCAGCGTGGGACGACTTGAACGAGCTCTTCGAGTACAGGTCGCTCAGCCACTGCGTGCGGCCTATGGGGGAGGTCACGTAGCCGCGCTCGTAGGCCCGGCGCTTGGCACGCTCGTGCCACTGGCGCATGCCGTCCCACATCTCGAAGAACGCGCTGTGGACGGCCTGAGCCTCGGCCAAAGTGAGAGAAACGTCATAGGCAGTGGCGGCGTAGGACTGGAAGCCGCCGGGGCTCATGCCGTAGAGGAGGCCGAAGTTGCCCGCCTTAGCCCTCTTGCGCTCCAGGGAGGTCACGTCCTCGGGCGCCTTCCCGGCGATCTTCGCGGCGAGGAGCCTGTGAAGATCGTCACCTCGCTGGAATGCCTCGATCATCGGCTGAGAGCGGGAGACGAACGCCGCCACCCGCAGCTCGACCTGGCTGTAGTCGAGGTCGAGCAGGACGTGACCGGGCCGTGGGATGAAGGCCGGCTTTAGTGACGCACTGCACTGCTGAAGATTGGGTGACGAGCAACTCAATCTGCCAGTTTTTACGAAGCCTACGTTGTAGGTGGCGTGGATCACGTTGTTAGGGTCACGCAGCTCCAGCCACGAGCGCAGGAACTCCAGCGTCTTCGTGGCGTCGCGGTGGCGCAGCAGCGCGTCGGCGGCCGGACTGCCCTGCCGCTGCTGGGCGATGAGGACAGCCTTGTTCCACTGAGCGTTGCCGGAGTCGGTGCGGGCCGTCACACGCAGGTCGCCGGCCTCAATGGCCTGGGCCACGAAGCCCTGGAACCACTTCGAGGTGGCGGCCGTGGTCACGCCGTCCTTCGCTGGGGCAGGGGCGGGGGCGGTGCCGTACAGGCCGAGGATGTCCTCGCACGCCTTCAGGCGCAGGGCGTCCATCTCCTCGATCTTGGCGTGGACCCAGTCCACGTCGAGCAGGAAGCCGCGCTGCTCCACCTTTGTGAGAGTCTTCACAGTAGGCATGGCTACGTAGGTGGCGACCTTGCCGAGCCGGGCCATCTGGATGTCGTCAGAGTCGAAGGGCTCCTCATCGCCGGTCAGGAACATCTGGTTGCGGTGCTCCTCCTCGATCTTCCAGGTGTAGTAGGTGTCACGTGCCGCGTACTCGCCCAGCTGGATGAGGTCCACCCGCTCAGCGGCGCCGGGCATGCCGAGGTCGAAGTCGTCCCACTCCTCGATCCCGAAGTCGCGCGCGGCGCGGATCTTGAGGCGGGTGCGGGACTCGGTGTCGACCAGCTGGGAGGAGACGGTCGTGTCCCACTCGATCCGGTCGGACAGGTCCACGCCGGCCTGGGCAAAGATCCACCGGGCGTCGAACTTGATGTTCGCGTTGACGAAGGGCTTGCCGCTGCGGTTGATCTCGCGGCCGATGATCGCCATGACCTTTCGCCACACGCCAATCAGGGGGCTGGCCGGGTGCGAGAGGGGCACGAGGTAGGTCATCGGCTGCTCTCCGTCGAAGGTGCGCCAGTTGTAGGCACCGGCCGCGGCGCGCTCGGCGTTCGGGAGGGTGAGGGAGGCCAGGACGATGCGGGCGGGGTAGCCGCCGTTGGTGTCGCCGCCGGCCTCGGCGTACTCGTCCAGGCCGGTGGTCTCCAGGTCCATGACGACCTTCTGTGAGGCGTGGATGGCCTTGATGAGGGCCTTTAGGTCCTCCTTGCCCCAGACCCACGTGATTGGGCCACAGGGCGTGTGTGAGCCCTGGGCGGCCTTCCTGGCCATGCTCACTACCTTCTCCAGGTCCATGATGCTCATGACTGCTCCTATCTGGGACGGCGGTAGCCGTCGCCGGGTGATGGGTCCAGCCTACATCTTGTGAGGTGACGGGTAAAGAGCTCACAACTTTACAAGCGTGATCTGGGCAACAGAAAACCCCACGACCTTGAACCGTGGGGTTTTCTGCGAGGCGCCGTTGCCTGGCGAGGCTCTGGCCCGCTGACTAGGCGGTGGTAATGGCTCAGATCTCTCGCAGGAGAGAGACTAGCACGTCCTGTAGGTTACCTACCTTGTAGCTGTACTCGACGCGAGTGCGTCGGGAGTAGACGTCCATGTTCCACAGCGGCCAGCGGCCGCGCTTCTCCTCGGACTGGGTAAAGGTCAGAACGAAGTCGTGGCCGTTCTCTGCGATGATCTGCACTACACCGTCCTGCTCGACGGTGTGCACGTAGTGAAGGTAGGGGCGAAGGGCGTTGGCCCAGGACTGGGCCGACACGCGGCGCTCGGTGAGCGGGTTGAAGTTGCTGGGGAAGGCGAGGTGATTGGTTGAGAGGGATGTCATTGGATTCCCCTTATCTGGGTAGATGGAAAGGTAGATCAGTGCTGGTTCAGGTACAGGCTGTGGCCACAGCATAGGCACCGCTTGTAGAACAGCGGAACCAACAGCCAGATGAAGCTGGTAAACAGGGCAAGGGTCCAGTGGATCAGCTTGAGACCTACGAGCTGAGCCCCCTGCTCGCAGTGCTTGCAGCCTCGGCAGGCGCGGCCGGTGATGACGAATGTTGAAGTGCTCATGCCTTAACTGTAGGTTGGAAGTGAGGCGGGGGCAATGCCTGACAATAGTTACTCAGGTGATGTGCGACACGTAGGTCCCGAAACGGTTAATGGATTTGTGGAAAAGGCTGGGGACAGGGATAGAATTTCCCCAGCATTCCCAGTAGCCCCGAGATAGGAGACCCATGAGTCCGCTGGACGAGGCGATCATCGCCAACGACGAGCTCCCCGAGCGAGAGCGCAGGACGAACGTCGACCTGGCCGAGGAGTTCAATACCTCCGAGGCGACCGTGCGCCGGCATAGGCGCGCCCTGAAACGCAAGGGCCACGACTATCTTGATCGCGACGCGTTCTTCGACCTCCCCGTAGGTGCCATCACGAAGCGTGGCAAGACCGTCCGCCTAGCCGATGGCTCGTACGAGAAGATCGAGTACCGCCCCGGCGCCGTCGAGATGGAGGAGGCTAAGCGCCTCTCCTACGAGGACTTGGAGCCCGTCTTTCGCGAGCCGCTTCTGCCGAAGGTGACCGATCCGTCCGGCCCAATCGGGTCGACGCCGGTCGTCTGCCTGGCGGATCTACAGGCCGGCAAAACGGCTCAGGGAGGGGGCACTGAGGACACCGTGAGGCTTGTTCGTCGTGCCCTGAAGGACATCACAGACGACCTGACTGCGCCGGCCCCGTACCAGCGCATCATCCTCGCCGACGTCGGCGATAGCACCGAGGGCTTCTGGAACGTCGCCAGCCAGGCCCAGACCAACGACCTCAGCCTCACCGACCAGATCCGCACCGTGCAGCGCCTCTACGCCGAGGCCGTCCAGCTGCTCGCCCCGCTGTGCGAGTCCCTCTACTACGTGGCCGTCCCGTCCAACCACTGCGCCGTGAGGACCGGGACCGGCAAGAACAGCCGGGCCAACGCCCCGGGCGACGACTTCGGCATCATGATCTCCCACAACATTGAGGACATCATCGCCGACCGCCCAGGATATGCGCACGTCACCTTCCACCGCCCGGAAAAGTGGGAGGAGGCCGTCACCGTGGACGCCGCGGACGGGACCCGCGTCGGCTTCACCCACGGCCATCTAGCAGGCTCACAGTCGAAGGTGCCCACTTGGTTCAGGGACCTCGCGTTCGGCCGTAGGAGTGGCCTATACGACGCCAGGATCCTGGTCCACGGCCACTGGCACAACTTCGGCGTCCGCCAGGTCGGCGACGCCCGGTGGATCATCTCCTGCCCCTCCGCCGACCGCGGGAGCGACTGGTGGACTAACATCTCTGGCGACTCCACCAAGCCCGCCATCCTCACCTTCGAGGCTCGGGGCGGCAACGCCTCCGCCTGGGAACTCTACTCCTGACACACTAAGGCCCCCGCTTGTACCAACCCGGTTACAGGCGGGGGCCTTGTTGTTAGGCGGCCTTCGTGACCTTGATGTCGTGGATCACTACCGGCACCTTACCCGGGTCCGGAGTCTCCAAGTAGGGGCCCCACTTCTCGGCGAACTTGAACATGCCGATGTGCTTGTCGACGTCCCTAGGAGTGATCTTGGCCTTGTAGAGCTTGTTGTCGCCGGGGAAGGCTCGGAACTTCACGAACTCCTCACCGCGGCGAACCTCGATCAGGTCCTCAGCGGCCCACAGGCGCCCGATGCGCAGAGGCACCATGGCCTCTTCGTCACCCTCACCGGAGCCGTGGTAGGAGTAGCGGATCTCAATGTTCCACGTACCCTTGGCCGAGCGCATCTGCTCCGGCGCCGGGTGGAGTGGGGTGTGCTCCTTGTCAAGGATAACCCCGTCACCGGCCGGGGATGCAGTGACGCCAGGCCACTCGGTCACGGGCGGGAATGAGTTCTCGCCGCTGCTGATGGGCGCGCCCGGCCGCACGATGATCGTGCCGACAGGCGTGCCCTCAGGCACGAGAGCCCCGCGATCGAGGCGCAGCAGGCGCGGAGTGGTCGCCACTGTGGCCGCCAGGGCGTTCACCTTGGCGGACGCCTCTGACGACGCGCCGTCAGCCGCCGTCGCCCGCGCCCGAGCCTCCTCCGCAGCAGCCTTAGCCGCAACCGAAGCCGCAGAAGCATTCGCGGCGTCCGCGCGGACGCCAGAAATCTGGGTCTCCACCTGATCTCGCGTGGGCCGCAGCTCTAGCGCATCCAGGAAGTCCTTCCGGGTAACGTACTGGGCAGGGTCCAAGCCCGCCTGAGGCTTACCCTCATCGTTGATCTTGACGCCGCTCGTGCCGATGTTGATCGTCACCTGCGACGGGCCGCAGTAGCCGGTCTGAGGCTTCTCGTCTGCCATATCTCTCCTTAGGCCTGAATCTCGACAGTAGCTGGAATCTCGCTGGTACCGTCCCAGACGGTGACGGCCACCCCGATCTCGTCTGTGCCGTTCCACACGGTAGTGACGGGACCGGCCGGAGCGGGAGGTGGGGTCTTGTAGACCTTCACCCAGTTGAACTTCACATCCGCGCCAGGACGGACAACCACAGACGGGAGCCACTTGGCGTCGACCTTGGCAGGAAACTCCATATCCAGGACGATGCGGCTGTTCTGGGCCGCCGGGAGGCGCCGGTCGAAGATCGCACCCTCCCCAAGCTTCACCTTCGCGTCGCTGTACCGGTTGATGACGATCCATACGACCGCCTCAGCATCGGCTGAGTACTCGTACTCGATCGTCCACTTACCATCCTCGCGGTCTATCGCGTACTGGTCGAACAGGGTCGAGGACGAGCCTGCCCGGATCAGCGCCCCATCGCCATCTCTTACACCGTTGCCGCGCCACCACGTCCCGAACGGGGGCAGGACACTATCCGCCATTAGGCATCCTTCCTAACGATGATCGTTCCAGGCTTAGTCCCAGCAGGGACAGCCTCGTGCTTGCCGAGGGACAGGACGGCCGGCCGAGAGCGCAGCTCGTCCACCTCCAGCTTCAGCGGGAGGTAGCCCTTCAGCCACGGAACCACGAGCTCAAGGATGTGACTCGACGGCGGGTTCGCATAGGGGTTGCCGACCGGCTCCCACTGGCCGCCCTGCTGCGGGTCCTCACGCAGCTGTCCGTCGGTGATGTACAGGTGGGCGATACCGAGAGAGTCGGCCTTGTCGAAGACCGCGCGGTAGCTCTCACTGGTCACGTCGTGGACGACTGCCCACCAGCGCGTGGACGGGTACGCCTTCATGTGGTCCGGGAGGATCGGCGTGCCGGGGTCCTCGTTCAGGAACGCCGTGGCGTCCTTCTCGAACATCATGCAGACGTCGAAGTCCAGCTTGCACATCTCCTCGGAGATATTGGACCCCGAGTTGATGACGATGAGGAAGTCCTTGCCGTAGGTGGCGCGGATCTTGTCGATCAGGGACTTGTACGCCGCCACGCGGCTGGCCTGAGTGCCCCAGCCGTTGATCGTCTCATCAAGGAACACGCCCTGACAGACGTCCCCGTACTGGGTCTTCGCCTTCTCGATCTGGCCCAGGATGTAGGCCTCTGTGTACTTGTCGACGTTGGGGATGTTGTTGCGGCCAGGGTCGCCCGCGGGCAGGGTCGCAGCGAGATACTGGGTCTTGACGTAGAACACGGCCCGCTTAGCGCCCGCGGCCAGGGCCAGCTCGGCCTGTGTCTTGAAGTCGACGTTGAACTCGTCCCAGTTGCCGCTGTTGCGGTTGAGGATGACGATGCCCAGCGAGCCCGCGAACTTCAGGATCTGCGCCCACTTCGAGGACTTGCCCGGCTTGCCGTCGTCGTAGTAGTCGGGCCAGAAGTAGGTGACCGGACTGTAGTAGCGCTCCCCGGGGTGGAATGGGGACTGAGCGGCGATGGCCTTGTCCGCCGTCGCCTTGACCTCGGCCAGGGCCTCAGTGGTTGCGGCCTTCCTCGCCGCCTCAAGGGCCTGGTCGGCCTTCGCCGAGGCGGCGGAGATCTTGACGCTCGTCGAGTCCTGCCTGGCGTAGGTGTTTCGCGCGGCCACTGACGTCAGGTAGTCGCCCAGAGCCGACTTGGCGGCGTAGCGGGAGTCGGCATCGGTCTGCTTTAGGTATCCAGCCACCTCCGCCTTGGAGGCGTACGTCGTAGCGGCCTCGAATTTCGGCAGCGCTGCCTCGGCCGTCGCCTTGACCTGATCGATGCGAGCGCCGAGGGCCGAGTCGGCGGAGCGGACCTCGGCCTTGGTGGCAAGTCCTGAGAGGTCGGGAGCATGTCCGCCGCCGCCGCCAATCTGGGCCTGAGCCAGGGCCGCCTTCGTGGCGTACGTGCTCTCAGCGTCCTCGGAGCGGAGGTAGCCCGCCAGCGACTCCTTCGTGGCGTAGGTGCTGGCGACGGCGGACGTGGTCGCGTACTGGGCCAGCTCGGTACGCGGGGCGGCGGCCGAGGCGACGGCAGAGACCGTGTCGATGCGCTGGCCGAGCGCCGTGTCCGCAGTCTGCACCTCCGTCTTGGTGGCGTAGCCGGACAGGTCCGGCTCCGGGGCCGGCTGAGCCTGCCCCTTCAGGGCCTCGACCTCGGCCTTTGTGGCGTAGGTGGAGGCTGCCGTAGCCGACGGCAGGGCGGCCTCGGCGGTAGCCTTGACGGCGTCGATCCGACCGCTCAGGGCGGCGTCGCCCTGCGTGCTCTCGGCCTTGGTGGCCAGACTGGCGGCCTCGGTCTTCGTCAGGAAACGCTGGTCAGCGCCATCGCTGCTGTACCAAGTGAGATCGGCCATAGCCGTCTACCTCCAGGTTAGAACTCCATTGCCTAAGTCTATGACTTCAGACTTATTGATAGCCTCAAGGATACCCGGCTGTCCCGCAATGCGGACACCTCTTGCACCGGGATCCGGGGATGGCGTAGGGCCGGGGCCCGGCGGTTGCGGAGGATTGGGCGCGGGCGTCGACGGGAGTAGGTCAGCGATGTTAAGCACGTCACCGTCTGCCAGCGTCCGAGTTGTCCTGACATGGGCCCCCAGGTCCCCAGGAATATTGAGATCTATCTCATAGTTCCCCGGGGAGACCTTTACTGACCGGCCCGGAGGACCTATTAGATACCCGTCAATGTCGATGCGGATCGACGTCCGACCTGCGACGATATCCCGTGCGGGGAGGGGTGCGCCGAGGCTGGCGGGGGTGAGAGTGAGGCGGCCCAGGCGCCCTAGGCCGTCGGGGCCTACAACTCGGCCGGTGATCGTTGCGGTGGGGGAGGTCATCTGGGCTCCTGACGTAACGGTAGCGTCTCAGACTTTACCTTATCAATACGATCATGTAATGACTGGACCTCCGTGTATAGGTGGGACCTATCAGTACGGGCGTCATTGCGGACGCCCTCGATCTGGTTCTCCAGGCGGGCCATACGGGCGTCGTGCTGCCGGTCCGACTCCCGAAGGTCGTCGACCGACGCGGTCAGGCGAGCCAGCCCATCCAGGACCTGCCCGAACTTGGAGTCGAGGTCGTCCCGCAGGTTCTCGCTGTGGTTATTGTGGACGCCCTCCGAGGCCGATTCCGCCGCACTTGCCGCCCTCGCGATGTGGGCGTTCATTCGGGTCATCCTCTCCTCCAGGCGCTGCTGTTGCTTGTTGATCGTGACCCTGAGCCAGGTGATTAGGGCGGCCAGCAAGGCCGTCCCCGCCGTGATGACCTCCGGTGAGGCGAGCACTGCGAGGATCGGCGAGGACTGCCCTGCTGCATCCATGGAGCTACCTCAGCCGGCCAGGCCGGAGGCGTGGCGGGGGTTGTAGGCCTCTACCTCGGCCGAGGCGACGGCGCGGTCGGTCTCCTCGGGCAGGGAGAACGACTTCAGGACCGAGGCCAGGGCGGCCGCACCGGCGATGCCCAGGGCGCCCTTCCAGTCCAGGCCGAAGAGCGAGCTGCCGACACCGAAGGCGCCCACGAGGGACTGCGCGAAGGTGGAGATGGCGCGCTCGGCCAGGCCCTCCCAGAACGTCGCGGTTGCGTATTTCACATGTTCTCCTTCCATAGGTAAGGGCGGGGACCCTCATGAGTCCCCGCCCTTAGTGTATCCCTATGAGTCTGTGAAGACCTGATAGGTCACGCCGATGTCACGGCCTCACCAGAGCCTCCGTGAGTTGGCCTTGGAGTTGTTGAGCGCGCGCTGGAGCGCCCCAATCGTGGCCGTCCCGGCCTCGCCATCGACCCAGTCAGCGAAGTCCCAGCCCTGGGGCAGGTACTCGCGATGCCAGGCCATGATGAGGAACTGGAGCGTTCTCCACGTGTCCGGGCCGAGCACGCCGTCCTCGTCCAGGCGCGGTGAGTCGTTCAGGGCGGTCTGAGTGTCCGCCGGGACGGCGGAGTTCAGGAACGCCTGGAGCCTGGCGATGGCGGGGCTTCCGCTCTCGCTCAGGACGCCGTCGATCGGGGTACCCATGACCTGCTGGAGCCGGCCGATCGTCGCGATCCCGAAGACCCCGTTGCAGACAAGCTCCGACTGACCGTCGGACTTGTTCTTCTTGCCGGTGTACGGGCTCGCCGACGTCGAAGATGGGGCTGAGGGGGCCGGGGCTGAGGCGACGTTGCCGCCGTTGATCATTCGGTCCCACGCAGCGCGGTCACGCAGGCGGTTCAGGTCCAGCGTGCCCGAGTAGCCGGGCAGGCTGCCGTCCTCCGTGTACTGGTGGATGAGCGGCTGACCCCAGTAGGAGACTGACGGCACTGCCGGGTCCGAGTAGGGCCGCCCGTAGTCCGAGTAGTCCGGGCCGCCCGCGTACCACAGCGGGTACTGGGAGGCGACGGCGCTCCAGTCGTAGCCGCCCACGGCGCTGCCGTTCATGTAGATGCCCGGCGTGGAGCCCGTCAGGGACTTAACGGTGTCCAGGAACGCCTTCGCCCAGCCAGGTCCCAGCGGCACCGCGTTGTCCTCCCAGTCGAGCCACAGGGTGGCCCTGCTGCGGAGAGCGCCGACGGCGGACACGAAGTAGCGGGCCTGGGCGGCCGCGTCGCCAGGGCGGGCGAAGTGGTAGAAGCCCAGCCGCTTCGAGGCGCTCAGGGTGGCGTTGGCCTGCGAAACCATGTACGGGTTGATGTAGCCGGTGCCCTCCGTGACCTTGACGATGACGAAGTCCGCCCAGATCGCGCCCACGTTCAGGCCAGCCTGATGGCTGGAGATGTCGATCCCGTGAGCGTGCTGCGGGGCGGCCGTCTGTGACGCCGGCGCGGCCGGCTTGGGGGCCGGGGCCGACGCCTTCCACTTGGCGAAGGCGGGCCACTGCTGGAGGAACTTCGCCTCGCTGAAGCGGTGGCAGCTGGTCCACGCCCCGCGCTGAGTGTGCGGGTGCGTGGAGTAGCGGACGGTGCGCGTCTCCTGGCCCGTGGTGTCGCCCGCATAGCCGTCGATCGAGCCGTCCTCGGCGATCCACGCCTCAGAGACGAGAGGGTCGCTGCCGCCCTCGACGGCGACCACTACGTGGCCCACGCCGCCCTCATTCGCGGCCGACAGGATGATGTCGCCTACCTGGAAGCCGCCGTCGGGAGTCAGGTTCTCGTCGGCCCAGTTGATCTCATTGAAGCCATGAGACTCCATGCCCTGGCGCATGTTGCCGGTCCAGTAGTCGTTGATCTCCAGGAGGGCGGGGCTACCCCACGGCACGCCGTACGTGTGGTGGATGCCGTAGGAGATGGCACCACACGCCAGGGACGAGCAGTCCGCGTTCTGCGGGCTGGAGACGTGCCCACGGGCGTCGGCCGCGGCGTACCACGACCGGCGCTCAGGCTGGCTGTATCCGACGTTCTCGCTGTCGCAGATGCGGCGAGCGATCTCGGCGGTAACGGATCCTACGCTCACTTGCTCTCCTTGCTCTCGTTCTTCTCGGCCATGAGGGCCGCCACCTGCTGCTCAGCGACCACGGCCCTGCGGGTCAGGGCGGCGATCTCCATCGTCAGCGCGTCGATCACGGCGAGCGCGTCCACCTGGCTGGTCTGTGCTTCCATTGTCATTGCTCCAATCTTCTGGGCGAGGTGCAGGTCCATAGTAAGTGCCCGGCAGGGACATGTCGTCGGGGATGCCCCCACTGTTCCCGCCCCCTCCGGGCGGGCCGAGCTCCCAGTTGGTCTTACGGGCGTTGTCCTTCATGATCGGCTCGCCGTCAGCGTCGTCCTCCCCGGTGTTGACCATACGAGCGCCCTTGACTAGGACGTCCACCCGTGCTCCGGGCTCTCCCTTGACGGTGACAGCCCATAGATCCGGGTCGCTGCGGTCGATCTCGGCAGAGGCCGTGCCTGAGGCGAGCACAACCCACGGCGCGACCGGGGAGGCAATCCGCGGTACGTAGTCCGGCAGCGCCCACCGGGCGTGCCCAGCCTCGTCGAGAGTGAGGTTCTCCCAGTACTCCACCCCGTCGTAGGGGGACTCGGTACAGGCGTGGGACAGCCACAGGCCGCCGCGCTCCTTGGAGAGCCTCGGCACCTGCATCGTGAACTTTTTCTCCGGGTTCATGTGGATGCCGTCGTTGTCGAGCCAGATCTGCGGGATACGGCGCCATGCCATGACGGTGGCGTGGTCATTGACCCAGACTCCCGAGTTCCGGTTGCCGAGCGTGGCGAGGTTGGCCCATGTGCGCCCTACGCCTAGGTACGAGTAGTTGTCGTTCGTCTTCCGGTACTCGAGACCACTGTCGTTGACTACAAGGGAGCTGGCCCCTGTGCGGACGTTGAAGCCGAACTTGTTCAGGGCCATAGTGCCCCACGTACCGTTCGTGCCGATGAAGATGCTCAGCTGCTGGGCCCCGAGCATGAGGGATGGACGTTCCCTGTCCCCCGACTTAGCAGCTGACTGCAGCGTGATCGTAGGGGTTCCGGTCTGCGAGTCCTTCTGTAGGAACAGCCCCCCGTCGTCCCAGTCATCCTCTAGAGAGTTGAACACCAGCCCGCAGCCGATCTTGGCCCCGGCTCGGGAGATGTCCGTGCCGGTCTGGGCCCACACCAGGTCGTTGAAGTAGCACTCCGACCACGTGTCGCGGCGTCCGATGCGCCCGTTGATGATGATGTCTCCGGTGTGGGCATTGATGTCGAGAGCCTTCCAGCCCCGGGGGGAGTACACCTGCATGCCGGACGACGACAGCTTGAGCCCTCGGTTAGTGGCCCGGTCGGTTTGGATCGTCGCCCCGGTGATGACCATCCCGTCGATAGCGCCCGCCTGGAGCTGGTTGGCGGTGATCGAGTTGGCGGCGATCATGCCAGCGTGGATCTGCTCGTACTCGCCACGCTTCGCGGTCACGATCTCCGACCACACGTGGTGGGCGGTGGCGTTCACGAAGGACGCGTTACCGGTGACCGTGAGCTGGTCCGTGGTGATCTCCAGGAAGCGGCCGACGTCGGAGGCGATCTTCCGGGCAGTGACCTCAGCGATGTTGGCGGCTCCCGCGGTCAGCTTGCCCACGTCAAGGTTGCTGATCTGCTCACTGGTGACCTTCATCCGCTCCCAGCGCGCGCCGTCCCAGCGCCACTCCGCCGCGATGTCCAGGGTCTGAGCGTCCTGGACGCGGCAGGTGTCGCCGACGGCGGTGCCTGAGAACGGCGGCACGGTCTCCGAGTCGCCGCGGATGTAGAAGACCTCCCCGAAGGACGTCTTGACGCGGCGCACCGCGGACTCCATAGTGGCGGCCGTGAGCCTGGAAACCGTCTTGGAGTAGTCGTCACCGGCCTCCTCCCACTTCCACCCCTTGGGGGAGTAGACGACGGTTGAGCCCGGGGCGTCCCTCGAGTTGGACGGGGCCGAGTGGCCCGGAGTGGCGAACGCCGGGACGGTTACGTACTGGGCGCCGCGCGCCCCCTCGCCGGCGAGGAACGGTTTCTTAGGGCCCGGCATTACAGCGCCCTGATGATGTAGATCGAGCCGAGGTACGGCTGGCGCACGTCAATCGGAGCGCCCGAGCCGGTGGAGGCGGCGATCGGGCTGCGGCCGGAGCTGTTGTTGCCAGTCGAGGTCAGGTAGGTGTAGCCCGAGGTGCCGATGCCGATGTCCTGGTTCGCGGTGCGCGCCTGGAAGCGACGGTTCTGGTCCTCAACCTCACCGATCTGGTGGGTGTGCTCGGGCAGCTGGTCCACCGTCAGGCTGATGGTCGTGGCGCCGCCCTTGTCGTTCAGGTCGTACTTCGAGCCGTCGCCGGCACCAACTGGAGTGCGCTCCCGGTAGTCCGGCACCCGGAAGTTGCTCACGGTGGTCGAGCCGAACTTGGTGCCGATCACGCGGAACAGCTCCGGGTAGGTGTTGCGATTCAGCAGGCGCCCGTCGCAGCGGATCCACCCCTCAGGGTCCGCGTTAGCGCCGTATAGGGCGATGGTGCCGATCGGGATCGCCTTGTTCATGAGCACCTTGATGCTCTCAGCGATCGTCTGAACCTGCTTCAGGATCTCAGCGGGCTGCCCGTTGACCTTCGTCTCCAGGTTCGTGACGCCCTGGGTGGCGGCGCTGATGCCGTCCTCGATGTGGATGAGGTCGGCGGCGGTGATGCGGGTCTCGTTCGCGCCGAACCCGTCCCGCCACTGCTTAGCGGCTGAGTATGGCTGCATTAGTCGTCTCCTTTGGCTCTGAGGACGAAGATCCGTCCGTCGGGTGCGATCCACATGCTGGAACCTATTGTCCCACTATCCGGAGGTACGGGCCCTGACGTCACGAGGTTGGTGGCCACCTGGGTCATGGCCTCAGTGAGGTGCTTCATCTCCTTGAGCGTGCCCTCGCGAGCCGCCTGCTGCATGGCGTCGGAGTTCTTGAGCTTTTCCTCGACCTGCTTGACGATCGCGTCCGTGTCGACGTTCTGCTTGAGCGTGACCCGGGCGCCGGGGCCCCACTCCGAGCGGTTGCCGGCCCGGTCGTAGGACCGCAGGCGCACCTCCCACTCACGGATCTCCAGGCCCGCCAGGTTGGTGCGCTGGAGCGGGACCGGCATGTCGGAAAACTTCTGAGGCGTCAGGCCAGGCTCGCGCACCGACACCTCGATGCCGGCGAAGTCGCTGGGCATGCCCGCCCCGCCAGTGCCCTTACCGTCCCAGTAGATGCCGAGCACGCCCAGGGTCTGAGTGAGGACGGGCGCCGTCGGTACCGGAGGCGGCTCGGTGTCGATCGCCATCGTGGCCTCGACCTCCTGCGACCACGAGCCAGTCGTGTCCGCGGTCACAGCGCGGACCTTGAACGCGTACTTCAGGCCGGCCGTCAGGTTGGCGATCTGGGCCTGCGTCTCCTTGGAGGTACTCATCGGGCCGGACAGGAACGGCAGCTGGCGCGCCGAGATCTCATAGCCGGTAACAGCCACGGCCACGCCCAGGGCGTCGGTCTCGACGGGCGACCACTTTAGGGTTGCAACGGCCCGAGGCCAGCCCTGGTCGTTGATCACCACGTCCGAGGTGACTACAAGCCCCTGAGGAGGCACCGGAGCGTACTTGCTCTTCGGCTTCTCCGGGCGGGGATTCTTCCCGTCGGAGTTGACCGCGCCCAGGACGCCCTTCTGGCGCTTGGCCAGGCGGGCTAGGACGTCGTCCAGGACGGTGCCGAAGGTGGTGTGGCCCTGGCAACGGCCGTTCTCGGTTACCGAGATGGAGATCTGCGAGACCCGCATACGCTCCAGACCCTTGGCCCGCTCTACGCGGATCCAGTCGCCCAGAGCGTAGTCCTCGAAAGGCAGCCACTGAAGGTCGTCAGCCTCCCACTCACGCTTGACCTCTGCCGCCGGAGTGGCTCCGGTTTTCATCGTCAGAGCGGCAACCTTGCGGGCGGTCGCCTCCAGGGTCACGCCGCCGGCGCTGACTACCTTCTCCGTACGAGGCATGCCCGCGGGTGCCTCGGGGTTGGGGAAGGTCCAGGTCTTGCCCTCGTCACCCTTCACCAGTACGTGGGTGCACAGCTGGGACCAGTCCAGCTTCTCCGGGGCCGACTTCGTGCCAGCCGTCAGGCGCCACACAACGTCCAGGTTCTCGCGCTTAAGCGCGGCGTCGGGGTTGTAGACCTGTAGAGTGCGGCCACGCCAGCGGTAGTCGAGCATGCCCATGTTCATGAGCGAGTCCAGGATCGACTTGATCGACACCGACGGGTCGAAGGCGATGGTCGTGATCAGTGCCCAGCGCTGACCGGCGGAGTCGGACGTGGCGGATACGTCCAGGTCCAGGCCCTTACCCCAGCCGCGCTTGACGGCCGCGTCCCAGACCGTACGCAGGATCTCCCCGGCGTTGCGGTCGCGGAATCGGTACTTGCCGTCCTTGTCCATCGCCGCGAGGGGGACGTCCCACACGAGGGCGCCCTCGAGCCGGTGCCCGATGTGGATCAGGTCCGCGTGGCGCCGCTCGGTGCCGTCGTCTACCAAGTTCCACTCCGAGGAGAGGTTGATGAACCTGGCGTTGTACGGCTCGGCCCAGGTCTGCCCGTCGTAGCAGAGCTCGACGGCGAGCTCCACGTCCGAGTCCAGCAGGGTTCCCCGTACGCCCAGGTCCCCGTTCGGGTAGGACAGGGTGAGCGAGGGGGTGGCCTGGCGGGGGCACGTGAAGGTTCCGGCCAGCGCGTCTGGGAGCACTCCGAGGCGCTGGCCGGTGGCCTGGTCGTAGGCGACGTAGCGCATGGCCAGGCCACGCGCGAAGGCAGGGTTGCGCGGCATCAGTAGGCCATCCTTCCGCGGAATCGGCCGGTCGTCCCGGTCAGCGTCATGGAGATACGCCCGTCAGCGTTGGGCGTGGCCCTGAAGCCCCCCGGACTCATCGAGATCTCGCCGTCGGCCGAGCGGGCTCCTGGCTGAATATCCCACTCGATGGACGGATTCTTCCAGGCCCGGTAGCCTGCAATGTCCACGATCAGGCGCTCACCTCCGTTCAGAGAGCCCGTGAAGGTGAGCGAGGTGCCGGAGACGTTGTCCTTGACCGTGCAGGTAGGGGCGGTCGGCTCCAGCATCAGCCAGCCGTCCGGGATCGGCATCGAGCAACCGTCGAACTTCGACATGTCCGTAAGGAGCGCCACGAGGTTCGACGTTCCCCGCCACAGGCCGGAGACGATCTCGTAGGTAACTGCGAACGTGATCGCCTCGGAGTGCGGGTCGAGCACAGGCTCGACGGAGGACGTGGGCCGGACCTGCGCCTCTCGAACCGGCTGCCCGGCCGGCGTGTACCGGAGAGTCTGGAGGCGCCCGAAAGCGAACAGCCGGCGCAGGAGGTTCTGGTAGTTCGTCTCCAGCTGAGCCAGGCCGCCCTTGCAACGAGAGCCGTCGCGGTTGTCGGCCCACGAGAACACGGTGAACTTCAGGGCGACGGTGGCGGACTTGGTGACCGACGGAGCGATCGGCAGCACGCCGAACCGGCCCGGGATGTCTACGGAGGCGTTCCAGGGCTCTCCACGGGTCGACAGCGCCGTCCCCTCGGCGAGCACCCAGCGCCCGAGGGGGTCATCCAGGTCGGTACCGTCTAGGGAGTAGATGGCCATGGGTGGGTGACCTTTCTTACACGATGGCGGCTAGCCGCAGGCCCTCGGCGACCTCGTCCCGGGTCTTGCTGTCAGGCTTCGCCTGCGGATAGTGATTAGTTATGTTGATTGTAGCGCCTCCAAGGTTGCTCTTATGGAAGGGCTCAGAGGCGGAGATTGAGCCGGAGGACGTCACTCGGCCGGTCGAGGCTCGGGCGGGAAGCGGGCGCACGTTCGCACTCAGCCCGATCGTGGCGGGCTTGGCGATGTCCTCGGTTAGGCCGGCCAGCGACTTGCGGACGGTTCCGTACTGACTCTCCAGGCCCTTGACGAAGCCCTTCATGATCAGCTCACCCGTCGGGGTTAGCAGGACCTTGTCGACTGGCTCAGGACCCTTCCAGGACGTCAGCTTGCTGGTAAGACCGCCCAAGGTGGACTTCACCGAGCCGAACATGGACTTCAGACCGTTGATGAACCCCTGGATGATGTTCTTACCGGCGCTGACCAGCCAGGACCCGGCGCTGGAGAAGATGCTCTTGATGTTGTTGGGCAGGTTCTTGACGAAGTTGACCACTCCGTTGACGCCTGTCGAGACAACCGACTTGATTCCGTTCCACGCGGCCGAGGCGCCGGACTTGATGGCGTTCCACCCGGCGGAGATGACGCTCCCAAGGAGATTCCAAGCGGCCTGGGCGATGCTCTTCAGGAGGCTGCCGAAGTTTCGGAAGGAGCTGGAGATGAAGTTCCATATCCCCGTGCCGATCTGCTTGATCCCGTTCCACGCCTGGGACCAGTTGCCGGTGATGATGCCCATGACGACATTGATGACACCCTGAATGATCTTCATCATGCTGGTGATCGTGTCGCGGATGTTGTTGACGACCGGGACCACGATCGGTAGGAGAGCCCTCACCACGGTCCCGATCAGCTGGAATGCCGGGATCAGCGCGGACATGATCGACGCTACGATTGGCTGGATAGCGGGAACGATCGCAGCGAGCAGGTCGTTGATGAGCGGGCCGAGGACAGCGAACAGGGCCGACAGGACCGGGCCTAAGGCCTGGATGACCGGCATGAGGGCCGCAGCCAGCTGCTCGATAATCGGAGCCAGCAGGGCGGCCAGCTGGGTCATCACCGGCGCCAGCTGCTCGACCAGCTCGGCGATAAGCGGGGCGACGGCCGCCAGCAGCTCGCCGCCGACGGTTGCCAGGGCGCCGAACGCCTCCCCCAGGGCGGGCATGGCTGGCGCGAGCGCCTGGACGGCGATGAGGACGTTGTTGAAGAACGACTCCAGGCCACCCTGGAAGGCGGGGTTCTGGAGAGCCGTCGAGATCCCGTTCAGCCCGACCTCGATGATCTGGCCTACCAGCGGAAGAATCGTGGAGAGCGTGGGCGCCAGGGACACAAAGGCCTGGCCAAGCGAACCGACGCCCTGGAAGGCGTAGGACGCGGCCGTACCCATCGCGCTGAAGATCGTGGTCAGGGTGCCCTGCCACAGCGGCCCGTTGACCGCGGCGTTGGCTCGGTCGAGCCCGTCGGCAATGGCGCTCAGCGGGGTGGAGCCCGCGGCCATGGCCGAGAAGACCCCGCCGAGGATCCCGGCCAGGTCGAAGACGATGTCTTTCAAGGTCCCGAAGGTCTTGGCGGCGGACTGGATGGCCTTGTCCATTTCGCCTGACTCGGTCTTGGCCTGGACCCAGTTCTGGAAGCTGTAGGCCACGCCATTGGCCCACTCGGCGATCGACGGGAGGTACTTCGCGCCGGTCTCGCCCAGCGTGAGCAGAGCGTCGGTGAACGCCCCAGCGCCATCACCCCCGATGTCCATGGCCTCGGCCAGGTAGCCGAGAGACGCCTGGAAGCCTGGGAGATGGTCCTGCGCGGCACTGGCGACCGCGCCGGTCATGGCCCCCATCTGCGAGGCCACGTCCGAGATGGCCGGGGTCAGTGCCTCCAGGCCGTTGACGATCAGGGAGCGGACGGCCCCCTCAGCCTCGCCCCAGAACGAGGTGGAGATTGAGTCCTGGAGCGCCTCGAAGGAGGGTCCCAGGTCCTCCAGCACCGTGGAGGCGTCGGACATGGCGGCGGCGAATATGCCGATACCCGCACCGGCCGCCGCGAGGATTCCGGGCATGGCGAGCAGGGCCGGGAGGGTGTGGGCGATGCTCACGCCGAACTGGGCGAGCGTCCCCAGGCCTGCCCCTGCGACGGAGGTCAGCCCGAGGATCGCGGTGCCCGCCCCGGCCATCTTCAGGGAGAAGGTGTCCAGGTTGGTGAAGATGTCGTTCAGCGAGTTCTTCAGGTTGCCGAAGATGTTCCCGCCGGCCAGAGCCTTCAGCTCGGCAGCGACCTTCGCCAGCGACGCCTTCGCCAGGCGCACGTGGATGTCTATGTAGCGCGGTTTCTTGGTCAGCCGGGCCAGGTCGAAGCGGGCCTTGCCGTCGTCAAGGTCAGCGTTGACTGTAGCCTTGCCGTCCAGCTTGCTGAGCTCGTGCTTTAGCTTGCGCCTGGACGCCTCGGACAGGTGGGCGTGGGCCTCAATGTCGCCACCGAGTTTCTTCAGCTCCGCCTGGAGCTTTTTCTTGGAGGTGTCGTCGAGCTCGGCCTCGGCCTTCAGCTTTGCGTCGAGCTTGGCAATCTGCTCCCTGATCTTGCGCTGAGTGGCCTTCTCAAGCGAGGCATCAACCTTGACCTCGGACTTGATGTTGGCGATCTTCTCCTTGAGCTCAGCGATGTCCTGGCCCTTGATGTCGACCTTGGCGTCGATCTCGGCCTCGGTCTTTTTGATCACCTCCAGCGCGTGCTTGCGGGACACCTCATCGAGGTCGACCCGGGCCTTGATCGCGGCCTTCATCTCGTCGAGCTCGCGGCCCATCTTGGCCACGGCGTTGTCGTCCAGGACCGGCTTGACCGGCGTGCGCCACTCGGCCCGGCGGAGCTTCTGCTTGATCTCCTCCAGCTCGCGAGCCGAGATGGTAACCTCCGGCGACGCCTTGGTACTGGCGATCGCCGTCTCGATACGGCGCAGGTCCTTGGGGTCGATCTTGGCGTTGACCTGTAGCACGAGGCCGTCCAGGGCGTCCTTGACGGAGTCGCGCATCTCGCGCGCCCACTTCTCAGCGGCGCGCTCGATCCTCTTGCCGATCTTTTTAAGGCTTTTCTCGATGCCCCGCTCAGCGTCGCCGTTGAAGTCGCGCGCGTCAGCGCCTACTTCTACGACGACCTCGCCGATCTTGTCTGCCACGGGCTACCTCCTCGCTCGTACGTCGAGCGGGCGGCATCGCGGCCCGACTCCTGTCTGAGGCTATGATACCGCCCGCATAGGCGTGTCCTATAGGTGATGTCACATCCCGAGGGCCGACTTAAGGGACCCGAAGCCCGACGACTCGTTGCCCGAGTACCACGGGCTGCGCGGATCGGTGACCTCCACGCCCTTGGGCGGGAGCCACAGATCCCTCTTCAGCTTCTCGGTAGCGCCCTCGTCCTCGGCGTTGCGAGTGAGGATCCACCACATGACGTGGCAGAACCGGTTCAGAGGCAAGGTCTCCAGGTCGATCCCGTGCCCGAGGCAGAACCCGTCAATGTAGTCCCACTCCTCGAGGGCCGAGGCCTGAAGGCGCTGGATCACGTAGTAGGGTTTTCGCCCGCCTCCTCCATGACGGCGGAGAGGAGGTCGGTCAGGTCGGGGATGTCGAGGTCGTCGTACGGACTCTTAAGCCTCTTGACGACCTCGGCGCCAGTCTCCTTGCCGAAGAGGACGTGGCACCACTTCGACAGGCCCTCGATCAGCTTCTCAGCGTCATCGCCAGAGTCCTTGAGAGCCTGGGACAGGAAGATGGCGACGGACGCCTTCGGAGGGCGGACCTTGTACTCGGTACCGACCAGTTCAACGGTGATGGACTTCCGGGTCTTACCGGGGATCGTGATAGTAGCCATGAGGCGATTCTAATGGAAGTCAGAGGGCTTGATAAGCCGTACAGCATCTCTGACGAAGTGGGCGCCCTTAATCCCCTTGACCCACTTCGCGAACACGGTCTGGCTGGACCCCTTCGGCGTGAAGACCATCCGCTGCGCCTTGACCGGACCGTGTGGCCGGGTGCCCTTCTCCTGGTAGGCGGCGTACGGCGTACGCGCGCCGATCTCGAAGGTAGGGTTGAGCGGGTGCTTGCCCGGGACTCGCTCAACCGTGACGGAGTTCACCATACGGCCCGAGTTCACTCGCCCCTTGGCGCGGATGTTCCGCTGGATTCGGCCCTGCGTGCGCTTGGACGCCTTTAGGGCGGCCTGCTTAGTGATCTGGGCCACCTTGTCCTGGCGGATGGGGCCCTTGAACCGCACTCTTACGTGAACCATCTCACACTTTCAGGGTTAGGAGGGGTCACGGGCAGTTGAGGCGGACCGTGAAGGTCCACTCGCCTGCCACGCAGCCGCCGTCGGGGCCGGATGCCTGCCAGTCCATGTCGTTGGCGTTGGTCGACGATGTCAGAAAGCTGCCAAGGTCTGCCATGTCCTGGTGCAGGACGGCAGCGTCGGCCGTCAGGTCGAAGGGGCGGGGGCCCCGGCCGCGGTCGTCCACGACCTCGACGCAGCGAAGCGTGCCAAGCGCGAAGGTAGCGGCCCAGTAGCGCACCGAGCACGCCTCGCCGTCGGCGGCACGGGGACCGAAGACGGGGGAGACAGAGACGGTGCGCACGTAGAGGTGCCCAGCGCAGCACTCGTCCCATGCCACCTCCGCGCCGGGAGCGACGTAGGCCTGCGAGACAGCATTGGACAGGGCCCCCGCACCGCCCTTGAGCAGGGCGAGCGCAGTGGAGTGGACGACGGACGGCACCGGCGAGGCTACTCGGCCGGACAGGGCCGCGTAGTCCTCGCTCTGAGGGCGGTTGCGGCGCGTCAGGCGCGGGGCCGGGCTCACCAGATCACCCCGCCGCGGAGGTCGGACGGCTGACGGCGGACGTAGTCGTCGGGGTTGTAGGCCCGGGCGGCCTGGCGGGGGGCGCGGATCGAGGTGACCCAGGAGTCGACCAGCCAGATGCCAGTGCGGCCCTCCTGCATCTCCTCGAAGTCGTCCTGCACCTGGACGGTGACTCCCTGCCGGGTGACCGACTGCAGGCGCGCCGGGAGCGCGCAGTCGCGGTCCATGCAGGCGGCTTTCGCCAGCTCGAGCGCGAGCACGCCAGCGGCGACCTGGCCGCCCTCGGGGACGGGGACGCCCTGGGAGTAGCGGATCTCCCAGGTGCCCTCCTCGGTCGTCGGTCGGGAGAGGTCTTGTACCGGGGGGAATACAAGCGGAACGTCGGGGCCTAGCGGCGAGGTGTGGCCTGTGAGCTGGAGCACGGAGTGGTTGATGAGCCGGTACGCGCCCAGCGGGAGCACCTTGCCGTTGATCGTGACCTGGTGCACGCGGTGAACGTTGCCGGGCAGGCGGATGGCCGGAGTCCCTGAGGTGTGGGTGCAGTAGGGGCCGCACAGGCCGCACACGACGTCGTGCAGGACGCCGCCCAGGCGGAATGGGAGGAAGCCCCTCAGGTACGCCTGGGACTGGTAGGTGGGCGGCGGCACGCAGTCAGCGGGCTCTGGCCGGATCACGACGATGTCGGTCCCGAACCGGCGGCCCGTCCACTCCCAGAGCAACTGGGTAGCCATGGCCTCGAAGGTGTGCTGCTGCTCGGGCCTGCCGGCCTCGTCCAGGTACTCCTTCAGGTCCTCGCACGCGCTGTAGGAGACCGGCCAGTCCCCTGGGCCGTAGCCTCTGTCAATGTCCTGCATGCCCTCTCCTACAACGCGTGCGTGGTGCGGGATGGCTACGCCGCCGGGAATACATAGGCGGTGCCCGCACGGATGAGTATACCTATAGGGCCTTCCTAAGGGGCGTAGAGGGGCTTCCGCGCGGCGCAGGTACGGTGACAGCCCCGCAGGGCGTTTGTGCGCTCTACGGGGCTGTCAGTGCCGCTGAGACGGGGTTTCTCAGGGGACGGTGACGGGCTGGTCGCTGTCCGGCGGGGGAGCGAGAGCCGTGTCGATCATGAGGAGGTGGTCGAGCGGGTCGAGGGCGGTGGGGAGCTTCGCGTTCTCGAAGCCGGCGCCACCGGCCTTGGCCTTCTTGACCACGTCGTAGGGGCCGACGCCCCAGGCGTTGCCGGACTTGGTGACGGCGCCGGTCATGGAGAAGGTGATCGCGTCCTCACCAGTGACCTCGATGTCGCCGATCGTGCCGGCGGTGATGAAGGGCAGCAGCAGGTAGCCGCTGGCGTCCTCGGCGCCCGCCGCACAGGCCTGGCCGGACAGCCCGGTCCACAGCTCCAGGGCGAACTTCTTCTCGATCTTGCCGTAGGCGACCTTGAAGCCCGCGGTGTCCCCCGCGTGGTCCAGGTACTTCGTGGCGTTGGTCACGATGTCCAGGACGGAGGGGTTCACGCCACAGAACTCGAGCTCGACCGTGAAGTACTTGAAGGTGTTCGACTGCTTCTCGTTGACGCACAGGGAACCGTCGGCCTTGCGGACCGTGATCTCCGTGCCGTCCTCAACCTCGGCGGCGAGCTTGACCGACACGAAGCCAGAGGTAGCCACCGGCTTGTGCTGTGCCTTGTCGAACTTGCCGCAGGTGTCCAGCGGGGTGACGCGGATGCGCTTCCCCAGCACTGGTGTGTATGAGTGCGTCTTAGCCATGGCTCAGCGCATCCTTCCCGTTGGTGTTGGAGTTGGTTGGTCGGTAGGTCATCTGGGCTCAGAACTGGCGGGCCACGTACTTGCCGGTGCCGGGGTCGGTCGAGACCTTCACGAAGTAGGCGTCGTCCGGGTTGAACGCGATGACGTACTGCCGCTCTGCGACGGCCGTCAGGTCGTTCTGGCCCTTGTCGAAGCCGCCTGCCCCGTTGGTCGAGGTGAAGACGTCCCCGCGGTAGATCAGGATCGGCCCGGTGGACGCGATGATCGGGGGAGTGTCGTCGTACCCGTCGCCGACGACTACGGGCGTTCCCATGCGGGTGTATGACTCCCCGGTCCGCGGGTCAGTGTCGATGTACAGGCGCCCGGCCAGCATCGACCCGAGGCGCTGCGAGAGGTGGAACGTAGGCGCCACGCCGGGGGTGTGGGCGTACTTCTCAGCAGCGTTCCAGGCGCCCTCGGCCGGCTGAGCGCCGGCGTTGTTCGCCCACTCCTGGACTCTGGTGAGTGCAGGACCTGCCCCACCGACGCCGTTCCACAGCGCCTTCTCGACCGCGTACTCCTCGTACTGCGCGAGGCGCTGAGCCGCGATGGCGACGGCCTCCTCGGGGGTGTGGTCCAGGGGCGTGGTGCGGAACGTGGCGTAGACGGTGATCGGTTCCATCGACTCGACGGTCACGCCCTTGGGCTTGTCCAGGACCTTGGGCAGTCCCTTGACGGTGCCCGGCTTCTGGTACTGGCCGATGGTGCCGACGTCGGTGCGCGCGACGTCCTCCCAGGTGACGCCGTTCTCCCAGCGGATCGAGGAGTCCTCGATGGGGGCGAACCGGGAGAAGAGGCCGCCCTTCAGGCGCTGAGTGACCGGCGCCTCGATGCGCTGCTTCGGTGCGATGATTGGCATCTGTCCTCCTTGCTGGACGGTGACTGGCTAGTGACGATCACGGGGCGGGCGGGGACTGGCCGCCGCCCGCCCCGGAGTCATCACTTGGCCGGGTCAGCCGTGCCGTTGGCGAGGAGACGGATGCCGGTGCCGGTGCCGCCGTTCGGGTTGATCGGCACCGTCACGACGCGGGCGTCGTGGCCGCGCTTGGCAACGAGGTAGCCCTCCTCGGTGAACAGGGCGGTGTAGTCGTTCTGGCCGAGCAGGACCGAGTCGTAGACGGTGTCCAGGGTGATGACGTCCTGGCCGCCCTTGACGAAGGTGCCGGCGCTGTAGAGCAGGAACTTGAGGCTGCCGCCCCAGGCCTTGAAGTCGCCGGCAGCGCCGGTCAGGGCCTGCCAGTCGTAGACGAACTGAGGGTTAACGCCGCGGGCCTTGAACCACGCGTCGATGCGGGCGTCGTTGACGTCGGTGAGGTCGACGCCCTGGCGGCGGGACAGGTCGGTGCGGATGGCGCCGTGGACCCAGTAGGGGAAGACCGCCTCCAGGGTGGTGGAGCGGGAGAGGCGCTGAGCGTAGCGGTAGTGCTCGACCTGCAGCTCGATGGCGGTCAGGATCGGGGCAGCCGCGCCGATCTGGCCGGCGTCCAGGGAGACGGCAGTGGACTGCTTCTCCATGGCGGCGATGATGCGCTCGCTCATCTTGTGCTCGTGAGCGACGAGGGCGCCGCGGATGGTGCGGGCGACGAGCTCGGGGTAGCCGCGCTGCTGGAGCAGGTTGGCCTGGACGTGGATACCGGCCGCGGAGAGGCGGACCTCCTCGAACTCGGTGCAGGGCACGTTGTAGACGGGCTTGGCGCCGACCTTGTTGGTCGGGTCGGTGGCGGAGGTGGGCTGGTACTTTCCGGCCTTCGCCTCCTCCTCGGTGAAGTTGAAGGAGGGGGCCGCGTAGAGGTCAGCGAACTTGGGGCCCTTGGTGAACTTGATGCCGCCGCGGGTGACGTTGATCTCAGGCAGGGAGATCAGGCCGTCGCGGGACTCGTCCTCGAGCAGGTCGTAGACGGTCTCGGAGGGGGCGCACCAGCCGCCGGCCGCGACGAGGGAGCCGCCGGGGAGGTTCTTCTCATTGACGGCGAAGGCCATGGCGGCCTCGGCCGACTCGGGGGAGGAGACGGTGGCGCGCTCGTCGAAGGACTTGCGGATGACGGCCAGGCCGTGGCGCTCGCTCATGGCTCGGCCGGCGCGAGCGGCAGCGGCGTAGGCGCCGGAGTTGAAGCCCTGGAGGCGACGGTCGAGCGCGACGGCCAGGTCCTCGAAGGTTGCGTCGGAGTCGGCGGCGAAGCCGGGGACGTCGGCCACGGTCATGCGGGCCTTAGCGGTGTCCTCCACGGAGGTCTCCTCAGTGATCGCAGGTGCGGGGGTGTGAACGTGCCGACGGATGCCGGACAGCTTGATGGGTCCGCGAGGGGCGGCGGCGGTGACGGCCTCGGCCTCAGGCTTGGCGTCGACCTGAGCCTCGACGTCGGCCGCTGCGGCCTTGGCCTTCTTCTCGGCCTTGGCCTCAGCCTCGTCCTCTGCCGCGTCGGCCTTCTCCTCGGCCGGGGTGTCGTCATTGTCTGAGTCATCGGCCGGAGCGTCGTCCGCGTCATCGTCGGCAGGGGCGGCCGGCTTGTCGGCACCGACCTTGGCGGCCATCTCGGCGGCCTTGGCAGCGCGCTCAGCGGCGGCCTGCTCGCGGGCGCTGATCTCAGCGGACAGGACCTCGATGCCGTCGGTCAGGGTGCCGAGGGTGTCGAGGTCCTCGTCGGTGAACTCGCCGTTGGCGTACAGGGTCTGGAAGGCGTCAACGGCCTTGGAGCGCAGGTCACCGAGGTCGGCGGCGCTCAGGTCGGACAGGTTCTCGGGGATCTCCAGGTCGAAGGTCTCGACCGGAGCGTCCTCGCCCTGATCGGCGAAGACGGTGATGTCGAAGTGCTTACGCATGTTGAGGTGTCCTCCGTGTTCGTTGCTGGGCAGGGTTCCCGTCCCCAGCGGGGTACACACGAGGCCCTGCTGCCATGCCGTTGGCTTAAAGGATACACCTATGAGTGAGACAGACCCCATAGGACGAACAGAACCCCCGCACCGCCATGAGCAAACGGTGCGGGGGTTCTGCCTGATCCACCCAGCGTCAGGAGTCCATGAGACCTCTAACAGGGACCATCATAACCGATGACGATGGAGGGCGCTACATCTAGAAACGAGTGATCGGGGAGGAGTCCTTGGAGCCCTCGCCAGGCAATGTGCCGTCGGCCAGGGGCCGGGGCTCAGTGCCTACCGGGGGAGTTGTAGTCCGCCCACATCCGCATCCCATGATTTCTGTTCCTTTCCTCAGATGGATCCTAGACGGCGTGCCATGGACGCCGCCTTGGCCAGTGTACCGGCGCGCTCGACCCGCGCCCGCATCTTGTCCGCAGCCGACGCGCGCTGAAGGTCGCGTCGGCGCTCGGACTCGGCCAGACGCTTCAGGTATGAGATGTCGCCGAGGGTGAGGCCGCCGCCCGCCAGCCTGCTCGAAGGGTGCGCGGCGCGGGAGGCGGAGTCGTCGTGGGCCACGACGCCGGACGCCTGCAAGGAGCGGACCTCGCCGGAGGCGAGCAGGCCTCTCGGGCGAGGCACCGGGAAGCCCGGCACGTTGACGGCGAGCGCCCCGACCAGCTCCAGGGAGCCGCGGATCATGCGCCAGTCCCCGGAGATCGGCGCGGAACGGGCCACCCGGACCTGCTCGGCCGTGATTCCGGGACGGAGAGCCCCCGCTACCCAGATGCCGTGAGCGTCCTCACCGGCCGCGACGTCGGAGAAGACGGTGCCGGTGTTGTCGTAGTGCTCGGCGGCGGCGTTGGCAGAGTCGCGAGGGCCGGCGTGACCGGTCCCCATTGTGAGATGCCCCACAGCCACGGAGGTGCCTTCGGCCGTGCGCAGCACGCCGGTGCGGAAGTAGGCGTAGTTGGACGGGGAGGTGGGAGGCTCGACGCACTTGCCGACCTGGCCGATGTGGCAGGTGCCCCAGACGGCGATATGGCCGTAGACGCGCCCATCGTCCTCGACCACGAGGGCGGTCGGGCCAGTCAGCTGCGGGTCCTTGAACCACGCCTCCGGCGGGGCGGTCGGAATAGCTGCGGCGGTCAGAGCGTCGCGGCTCAGCGGGTCGGCATCTTCTGAGCGAGCCATTTTCTCCCCAGAATCGACGTTTTCGCCGCGCTCAGGGGTCTCGGAGGTGCTGGGAGCCTGCCCAGCGACGTAGACGCGGGCCGTGGCGAAGGCCGGGACGGCTACGAGCGTGGCAGCACGTAGGCGGGCAGACTCGATAACCATGAGCTCGTCCGAGGAGGACATGGCGGCGACCTTGACCCGGCCGTCGGGATCCACGTCGGCGTCATCCCCGTTGCCGGAATCTGCAACGTCGGCCTCGGGCATGTCAGCCTTCGCCATGATCCTGAACGTCACGTCGTCCGTGTCGATGGAGACGCCGTTGGACATCTGCTCGCTGACCTGGCGAAACGCCTCGGTTCCGGTAGCGCTGCCTAGGTCGAAGGTCCCAGTGGCGTAGATGTCGCCGTTGTCGCGGCGCTCTACGGTCTCGATCCGGCCGCAGACCTCAGCGCCGTCGTGGCCGCCTACGTCCTTGAACGCGACGCGAAGCGGGATGGGGAGGTCGTCCCAGCGCAGGGCGCCGTCCTCGATGAGCCGGCCGTCACCGGTCATCTCGCCCTCTCGAGCTATGACGCCCTCCCAGCGCCCGTCCGGCGTAGGGTCCGGGTCCGGCTCCGGAACGGCGTCGCCTACAGGCTTCGAGTCCCCGGTCCTGAGATCGGAGAACTCGCCCACGCGGCGGGCCGTCTCCTCGATGCGTAGCTTCATGGCTGTCCTTTCGATGTCTGCGGCTGAGTACTTGACGTTGACGGCCCGGTTGACGGCGGGGCGCGCGTCGGTCGGGATGAGGATGCAGCGGCAGTTCGCCGTCTCTTTGACCGGCCCGGCCGGATCCCCCGGGTAGAGCAGGTGGGCGCCTCCCACAAGGAACGGCGTGCCGAGGTCCTGGACCTGCCCGTCGGCCTCTACATGAGTGGGCCGGACGCGGTTGTCGTGGACCGTCACCCAGCGAAGACGGCCGCGCTTGAGGGCCAGGTCCGACGTCGCCATGCGGTGGGCGGCGTTGGCGGTGGCCGCGGTGCGGGCCAGGGTGCGCAGGCGAGCCGCGTAGGCAGTCGTGGCCTCGCCCTTGCGGCGGGAGGTGCCGAGCAGGCGGCCCAGCTCGATCTTCGTCTTCCGCTCGCCCCAGCCCTCGGAGGCGGCGCGCTTGAGCAGGGCTCGCACGTCCTCGTAGACCATGACCGGCAGGCCGGAGTCCTCAAGGATCTTCTGCACGGTCGCGTACTGGGGCAGGCGCCGCCGGCCTCGGCCGTCGCGGACGAGGTCACGGATGGCGGCCTGCCAGGCCGAGCGGACCGAGGTCCAGGCGAACGGGTTCGGCACCCGGTCACCGGCCGCCGTCAGGATCGGGGAGCTGAGAGCGTCCTCAGCCAGGGACTTCACGCGAGTGAGGAAGTCATTCAGGACCGGCTCGGCCAGGTCGAGGTACTGGTCCTCGATCTCGTCGCGCCAGTCCGACACGACTGCGGGGTCCTCCCAGTCCGCCGGTCCTCTGGACAGGATGTCCAACTCTCGGACCATCACCGAACCTCCTCAAGGGACGCCCGGTTCAGGCTAGGCGTACGGATGAGGGCGTCCTGGGGCAGGACGTAGCGCAGCGCGGTCACGAGCCGGTCCAGGCGGTGCGGCACGCCGTGCGTGGCGACCTGGGACACGTACGCGTCCAGCAGGGTCACGACACGGCCGGACTCGACCCCAGGGCAGCCGTGGTTGTCGAGCAGGGCCGGGACGACGTCCCAGGCCCCCTTAGTGGCCTTGCTCACGGTGATGATGTCCGTGGGCCACAGGACGTGCGCCTCGTGGAACGGGCGACCCTTGAGCGCGTTGAAGCGGGCGCGGTCGGCCCGCACGATCCGCTTGCCGACGGCTTCCAGGGCCTTGACGACGAGGACGTCAACGACTGCCACGAGGGCGGTGGCGTCAACGTCCTGGCCGTGGGCGGTCAGCCGGGCGCCCGGGCTGCGGCGCTGGGCGGGAGAGGTGGGGGCGGTAGCGGCCGACGCCGCCGCGTAGGCGCGGGCGGCGTCGGCTGTGGGAGGGGGAGGTGTCATGGGCTCTCCTGAGGTTGGTTCAGGCCCCGGCGGGGGCCGTGGTGGATGACTCTGGGCGGGCGTCGCCCGATGAGATCGGCGCCTCGCTACCTGGCACCCTACCCGGCTCGGCCGCGTCGGCGCCACTTGGGGGACGGCCAGGACCGTCCTGATCCGGGGCCGCGGCGTCAGGAGCCGTCGGCGGCACGGCCAGGGCACGAAGGGCCTCCGACGGGGCCGAGTAGTCGCCCTCGTACGCCTTGAGGATCTCCTGCGTGAGCGGGCCGATGCCGATCGTGCCCATAAGGTCCGGCCGCTTGGTGACCATGGCGAGGGCCTGCATGAGTGCCCGTTCGTCCAGGGGCTTGGCGTCGGAGTCGTCGAAGCCGGAAGCCTCGCGCAGCGCCTCGTCGGAAACGGCGCCGGCGCGGTGGAGGTTCAGCGCCTCCTCGGACCGGTTCGGCCGGGCCACGAGGGCGGAGACGTCGTAGCCGACGGACAGGGTGCGCACCTCGTCCTCGCTCAGGCCCGCCGAGAGCAGGACCGGGCGCAGGTACTGGCTGGTCAGCGCGTCGCAGATGAGGGCCAGGACCGGCTCGATGTGCGTGGTGACCGTGTCCTCACGGGTCAGCCACGCGCCCCAGTGGTTCATGGCGCCCGAGCCGAGCAGCAGCTCTGGCGGGGCGTCCTGGGCCAGGGCCAGGCGGCGGATAGCCTCGTCGCGCAGGTCCCGGGCGCCGGCGTCCAGGGCCGAGGAGAACGTAAGGTGGCTCATCTTGTCCGCCGCCTCGTCCGGCACGGTCACGACGAGAGGCACGACGGCGGACGCGTCGTCCCGGTTCTCGATCGGCCGCAGCATCGAGTCCATCAGGGCGGCCACGAACGGGTCCGGCGCGCCGTAGGCCGAGGAGTCCGCGGCGTCCGAGGCCAGGGCGGCCGAGGCCGAGGAGGGCACGACGAGGATGCCGGCGCCGGCTAGGCGGGAGTCGATCTGGGCGCTGATGTGGCGGGTGAGCCCGATCAGCTCGCGCAGGATCGGCAGGCAGGCCCGCGTGGGGCTGTCCGCCTCCCAGTAGCGGGCGGGGTGCGGGCGCCAGACGCGGACCATGTAGACGTCGTCGGCGCTGACCTCGACCGGCGCCGAGCCGTCGGTGCCCAGGTTCAGGCGCACGGTGCGCCCGTCGGAGCCGACCGAGGAGACCTCAGTGACGGCCAGCACACGCCACACGAGGTCCGTCAGAGCGGGGTCCGGAGAGGGGGCGGTCACGGCCGGGGCCGAGGACGGTGAGACCTCGTCGATGACGTGGCGAGGCACGCCCACGAGCCAGCCCTCGCCCGCCACGAACAGGTTCGTGGCCAGGCGCTGGAGCATCTGGCCGAGGTCCTGCTGGCTGGCGCCGAGGGCCGCGAGGACCGCCTCGGCGAGGGCGGCTGAGGCGGTAGGCGCCGTGTCGGTCGCGTCCGTCTCGTCGTCACGCAGGGACGAGTGCGGGCCTGCGAGAGGCTTGTGCTGGACGTAGAGGCGGGCCTGGCTCAGGCGCCCCGCCAGGGTCGAGGCCAGGAACCTCTCCTCACCGACCTCGTCGTAGGCCGCCCACGCCTCAGCCTGCCACGAGTGGGTTCCTGGCGACTGCCGTGAGCGCGGGAAGGTGCCTGGGCGGGCGCCGGCGCCGCGAGCGGGGGCGGTCGGGCGCGAGGCCGCGGCGGTCAGGGTGCGGGGTGCGGGTGAGGCGGGCGGAGCGGCCGGCGGCTGCTGGACGACGACACCGCGGCGGGCCAGGGCGCGGGCCCGGTAGGCGTCGAGGCTGGAGACGGTCGAAGTCGCGGTGGCGGTCGCGGTGGCGGTGGCGGTGGCGGTGGCGGTGGCGGTGGCGGTGGGCGAGGCTGTCACTTCGAGTCCTTCGGTGAGTCGATGCTGTGCGAGACGTGGCCCACGACGTAGGCGGCGGCCAGGGCTGCCGCGCCGTAGCGCAGGGCACGGCCTGCGGTAGAGCGGCGCCGGGAGCGGGACGACGTGAGGGCCAGGGCCGCGCCGATGGTGAGGGCCGCCTGGGTGCCGACGCAGAACGGGCAGTCCAGGGCGGAGACCAGCCGGTGCAGCGGCGCCGAGGGTGGTGCCAGGTAGCCAAACGGGTGGGGCGGGACGGCGGGCTCTAAGCGGGCGGCCAGCCGGTGCAGGGGGTCCGATAGGACCCAGCCGCCCAGGACGTCGGTCGTGGCGAAGCGGGCCACGCGCAGCGCCGCTCCCGTAAGGAGGAGGGTGTCGACGGCCAGCAGGGCCGCATCGGCCAGCGCCTCCCGGGTGCTCCCATCAGGCGAGGAGGGGGTTGAAGGTGACATGTATGCTCCCATACAAAAGGTTGAGGGTGGGGGATATGTATGAATTATAGGGGGGTCAAACCCACCCCCTCCCTCTCAATCCAGCCGTGAACCATCGGAAACCCCTATGGGTGCGGGCTCACCCCTTCGGTCTGGGCCTGATCGATAGGGGGCATCGATCGCCCCTCCCTCATCAGGAAGACCTATGAGTGGACGGCCCCGCGCTCGCGGATCCTATGAGCGAAGGGGGCGGCCTGGCACAAGTGCCTGCCCATCGTGCCTGCCTCCTTCGTGCATGCCTATGTATAGGGGCCTATCCATAGGGAGCCCTGCCCTGCCCTGCCCTGCCCGAGCACGAAGGGCAGGGAGGCGGCCCCCGCACGAAGGCCCGGCCGTCCCCTCGTCCTCCCCTCGTCCCCCTCACCTTCGCGCTCGCCCCTCTCCTCCCTGTGTACACCGTACACAGTCGGCCGTCTCGCGCTCGCGGGCTGCCCCCTTCGAGCTGCCCCCCCTTCGAGCTGCCCCACCTGCCCACCTGCCCCACCTGCCCCACCTGCCCCGGGCTAGGACCTAGGTCCCGCATCCCACCGACTGCGGCGTGCCATCGCAGGCGCGCCCGCGCCCCCGTACGCGCGGTTTAAATAGGCATAGCTTCGCGACGGGCAGCCGCCCCGGCCCGCCCCGGCCCGCCCCGGCCTCCCGGGACGAAGGGGCTCCGCCCACCAGCCTCCGCCCACCAGCGCTCGCGGACTAGGACCTTCGTCCTACCTGCCCGACCTCTGGCCGTGCCATCGGGCGCGCGCACACGCGGCCGTGCGCGCAGGCATGTAGGCATCGCCACGCGCTGCGCCCTAGAACGAGGGGGCTGCGCCCTAGAACGAGGGGGCTGCGCCCTAGAACGAGGGGGCTGCGCCCTAGAACGAGGGGGCGGACCGGCCCGGCCCCTCCGGTCCCGGCCACCCCGCCGCCTTCGCGCCCCGCCACCTTCGGACCAGCTCGGGCTTGCACCCCACCCGTATGCCGTCATACAGTAGAGCCATGAGCAACGACCTGAACCGCCCCGCCGACCGGCACCCCGCCGCCCGCCCCGCCTCAATCAACCACTCGGCAGGCATCGACCGCCCGACGGGCACCTACCCGACCGGCCGGCCCGCCCACCCCAGCCACATCGCCCCCTTCGCCGGCTGGCGCGACCGCACGCCGACCGAGGAGCTGCCGCTCGCCACCCCCTCCGAGCAGCCGTCAACCGACCAGCAGTCGGTTCAGGAGACCCCCCTCCAAGACATGGGCCGCCCCGGCATCCTGTCGCGCCCCTCCATGCGGTGGCACCCCTCCCTCATGCAGCTCGCCATCGGCGCTGCCCTCGTGGCCGCCCTGCTCGGGGCCTGCAACGTGGCCGCCATCAGCGCCCACCGCACCGCCCGTGCCTACTGCCACGCCCTGGCCGCCAGCGACTGGAATCAGGCCCAGCGTGAGTGCCGCTCAGCCGGCGCCTCCGCCCCCGTCCCCGAGCAGGCCCCGGCCCCATACCCCTCCACCACGCCCTCCCCCTCGAGCTCGGCGAACCATGGTGCCACCCGCACCGCGCTCGTCACCGGTGCTTCCTCCGGCATCGGCGAGGACACCGCCCGCAAGCTCCAGGCGCTGGGCTACATCGTCTACGGGGCGGCCCGGCGCACCGACCGCCTCCAGGCCCTGACCGCCGACGGCATCCGCCCCCTGGCCATGGACGTGACCGACGATGCCTCCATGAGCGCCGGCGTGAACCGCATCCTTGAGGAGACCGGCCGCATCGACGTCCTGGTCAACAACGCCGGCTACGGCTCCTACG
>ERZ773070.363-NODE-363-length-34462-cov-12.146424_pt1 | contig 34462 bp, 30 predicted proteins | sample MGYA00580618_ERZ773070 | MGnify/ENA primary metagenome ERZ773070 (study PRJEB29015, sample SAMEA2738023) | human oral metagenome | biome: human oral; feature: human-associated habitat; material: dental | place: China | collected 2019 ... | reverse complement strand
GTCAGCGATCTCTTGCTCGCTGGCTCGCAGCTCGGGCAGGCTGTACTCCCACAGCCCATCTAAATCGACCCGCATCAGAGCTTGGTCGACTGTAACTGCGGTGACGATGTCAAGACGCCAATCCATAATAGTAGTTTACTCCTTATGTTGTTGGATGGGAAGAGCCTAAGGGCTCTCATGAACTAGTTTGTTGGAGTGGACAGATCTTCCAGCGGCTGAGGCAGAGGCGGATCCTTTGGTGAAATAGATGTGCCGACCGCGAACCCCCTCACCGAAGCTCTCGGCCTCCTTGAGTGCCGCCGCTGCCTCATCGAGCAGCGCCTTTGTGAATATAATCAAGCCTCCGTGACACCTAGTGTACTCTTTGCGAGGGCTGGTATAATAGTATTATTTCCTAGACCTCCTAAAGATAGATTTGCGTTGTGGGGATAATTGCTTGAGGTAATGGAGACGGATGGTCTCCTCATATGAATACGGTTATTTTTCTCTATCAACCCGAACGACGATTCCCGAGAGCGCAAAGGGAAGTATATTGACTTGTGTGAGCCCTCTCTGCTGGATTGTGGCAATTTCAGCAATCTCCCAATGCTCCGAATCTTCAAGACGCTCTATAGCTTTTTCAATATTTTCCCTAATCACTGGTAAGTGCTGCTTGAGCGCTTCGGAAGTGGGCCCCTCTGTCCTTCGCCAAGAGGAAGGCGTTTGTTCGCCCTTCGGCTCCACTTCTGAGCCTGTCTCTTCACATATCATCTGGTGGCTCTCGGCTATCCTGTCGACAAGCTCTGGTGTATCAGTCGCTGACGCGCTCGCAAGGCGATCTTCGCCTAGTGCGTGCGCAGACTCAGGCGGTTTAGACTGATCATAGGGGGTAGATCGGTAAAACTCTTTCATAGTGAAAATAGTATACCATAAAAAACAGAGGTAGAAAACTGACTAGGGCCACCTACCTCGCCCGCGAACTCGACCAGACCACTTGAAGCGACCGGACCATTCAAAACGACAGCAGCAATAATGAGCCAGACACCCACAGCCACAACACCCACAGCCAGGGCAACACAAAAACCCTCCAGAAAAACCTCCCAGAGGGCAACACACAAATTAAATTTGGCAATGTTTCGTGTAAGACGACGATGGGATGATGGTGGTGGGAAATACAGGGCTTGAACCTGTGACCTCACGAATGTGAATCGTGCGCTCTAGCCAACTGAGCTAATTTCCCCTGTCATCACCACGGTAGCACTGTGGTGCGGATGAGAGGACTTGAACCTCCACGCTCGAAAGCACATGCTCCTAAGGCATGCGTGTCTACCAATTCCACCACATCCGCGTGCCCCTTGATTATAGCAATTTTGTGATATTCACGCAACTGCTTACCAATCCTCACTGCTTGTGCTAAAATTGGATTATTACACTAAAAGGGGATATATGAACAAAGTTGCGGCATACTTAAATGAACATTTGACGGGTGAAGTCTTAACGCAAGGCCCGGCGATGTTGTCCGCCCAGCAGGATAATAGTGTGCTTTCTCGCCGCCCCGAAATGATTGCTCGGCCTGTCCATATCAATGATGTTCGCAAGATTATGCGCTTTTGTTCGCAGCTGGCGGAGAAGGGTCACAATTTATCGGTGGCAACTCGTGGCTACGGGACTGATATAACTGGTGCAGCCATGGGGAGCGGGATTATGATCGACATGGCGGCGCACCTGCATCGAGTGATGGGGCTTGATCCAAAGCAGCAGCTTATTCACGTGCAAGCTGGCGCCAGTCAGCGAGCAGCCCAGGCAGCTTTGGCAACCCACCGAGGCTTGGTGTTGCCAGCAGGGTCGTTTATCGACGAGGATGGGACAATTGGCGGTGCATTGAGCAGCGCAGCGGCAGGTAGCATGTCGGCAGCCTATGGGACAATCGGCTCGGCCGTGCAGCAGCTAGAAGTGGTGCTCAGTAATGGCGATGTTTTGCAAACTGGCCGTGTGTCGAGCCGTGACCTTCAGAAAAAACGTAGCCTGACCACCTTTGAGGGTGAGATATATCGCCAAATTGATGATTTGATTACCGATAATCAAGAAGTCATCGCTGAGCTGACGCAAGGTAGCCCAGAAACGATTGGCTACCATGGTATCACCAGGGTGCGAGAGCAGGATGGTTCGTTTGATCTTACGCCGCTATTTATCGGGGCGCAGGGTACGCTCGGCATAGTGAGCGAAGTAATCTTGAAAGCTGAGTTTGCCCACCCAGAGCTTAGTGCGGTTATTGCGGCGTATTCGACGGTCGACGAGGCACAAAATGCAGTCGATCTGGCTCTTAAAACCAAGGCAACGACAGTTGAGCTTCTTGACGGCCGTTTATTTGAGCGAGCAGCGCAGGCCGGTAAGGTCGTGCCCTGGGCTCCACCGGAGAGTTACCGAGGTGCAGTGGTTATTGCTCTTTTTGACACCCTTTCGAGCCGCACTCGTCAAAAAACTGCCAAAAAGTTACAAAAGAGTATTGAGCTGACGCGCCCACTCACCGTGACACTGGAGGAGTTTGACGCGGCTGAGCTGATGAGTGTGCATGCGGTGTTGGCCTTGGCGATACAGCCGGTAGAAGCGCATACGGTGATCCCACGGGTGTTTTCTGGCTTGTGGCTGCCGCTGCTTCGTCAGGATAGCTTCATGGCAGCGATCCGAGCGCTAGAAGTCGATTACGGTGTCGCGATGCCGCTGTTTGTCGATGTCAGTAGTGGGCTGATTGACATATTCCCAGCCTTTTCTGCCAAGAAGATTAGCGATCGGCAAAAAATCCTCAAGCTTTGTGCTGATCTTGTCCGCCTAGTGCGGGAGCACGAGGGGACCTTCGTCGGTCAGGGTGGTGAGGGCCGGCTCAAGGCAAGCTTCATTTACCCAACTCTCCCGGTAGAAGAGCGGCAGTTGTATGCGCAAATTAAAGCGATTTTTGATCCACGTGGTATTTTGGCTCCTGGGGTCAAGCAAGAGGTTACCCTCAAGGAGGTAGCGGCCGAGCTTAATGCCTGGTGTCGCTTACAAGATTGATCTTGCAGCCGCCGCTCGCCTGATGTATAATCAAAACACCGTGCGGATGTGGCGGAATTGGTAGACGCGCTAGCTTCAGGTGCTAGTGTACGCAAGTACGTGGAGGTTCAAGTCCTCTCATCCGCACCATACCGAGGTTCCCCTCGGTCTTTTTAATAGGTTGTAGAAATACGCATATGATAGCTGCTGCAGATGACCACCGCAATGTGACTGATGAATTCAAGGGCCAGCCAGAGGCTGACATCATTGCGACACTCGATGAGAGAAGCCATGATTTGCTGATTGCCCTCGAGAATACGCAGCGTGACTTCAATATGGGGGCGATTATTCGCAGCGCCAACGCCTTCGGGGTGCGCCATGTCTACATCATTGGTCGGCGGCAGTGGAATAAGCGTGGTGCCATGATGACCGATAAGTATCTGCATGTCCATTATGTCGACACAATAGGCGACTTCATTCAGCAGATGCGGCGCGCAGGCCGCACCATTGTGGCAATTGATAATATACCGAGTAGCACGCCCCTCGCTCAGACGCTGCTGCCTCGGTTCGCTGTCTTGGTATGTGGCCAAGAGGGGCCGGGTATCTCGGAAGAACTGGCGGCAGCGGCAGATATGATTGTAGCGATTGAGCAGTTTGGCTCAACCCGATCAATCAACGTCGGTGCCGCCGCGACAGTGGCGATGTACTGCTGGCTGCAGCAGCACGTGCTTGCGCCATTGGCTGGTGAACGCCCTGTCAATTGAAATATCAGCCACGCATCCTTCGTAAGAGCCCCGCGCGTATTCATGAAATAATCTTCTTGATAATACGAGGCTCGTATGGTTTAATAATGGTATGCTTGAGAAATCCTCCCCTAAAAAGACTGATAATTCTGATGTCGATCATCCTAAGCATCATGAGTTTCGTCCTCCAACATATCACGAAGAAGGAGAGGTGACCCGCGACATATACACCGGCTATGACTCTATTGAGCTAAGCAAGGAAACCGGTACTATATTTCGCCGGCAGTTCCCGGTGCTATCGGGCGCACAGCTTGACCGCCTCCTACTTTGCTTCGACTCAGATGATTGGGCTGCGAAGGAAGGGATTTTGTTTACCGCGGTTGATGATCCTGATGCGCTTGAGCACGGCGGCGATGGTGGCGATATTTCAGGGGCGATTGACGTGCTGCTGCCAATTCCCGAGAAAATCCGCCGTGATTTACGCCTGATATATAATTTTGAGGGGCATATAGACTTTCTGAAGAGGTACGTAGGTGGCGACTCCCGGAGCCTGGATGGGGTAAAGAAGAACACAGTCGATATGTACAAACGGGCTTTCAAGAACGTGATTTGGCGGGATCCGGATCAACTAACACCTGATCTTCAGGGGCGCAGTGGTGCTCAAAAAAGTGATAACGAGCAGTCGGACCAGCCGGCGCTGAATGAGGTAATGCGCTACGCTGGGCACTATAGGCAGATGGTTGAAGATATGATGGAGTGGACTGACTCGATGGTCGAGTCAGGTGAGATTTCGCCATACTCAGAAGCAGTAAGGGTGACTCGAAAGAATCTTTACCTGCTAGTCAGTGCGGTGGACCACCTGGGAGCAGAAGTATTGAGGATAGGGGAAGAGTGTGAAGACACCTTCCAAAGGATACAAGAGCACAGAGGGTGGGCAATTTAGCGAAGGAGCAGCCCGGTCAGTAGCCGGGGTTTCATTTGATAGATCGTTGTAAAAATACCCCCGTCGTGCCATAATGAGGGCACGTATGGGGAAACTATCAACACAGAGCTACAAGGGCGCGCGCGATTATTTTCCGTCTGATAAACGGCTCCAAAATTATATTTTTAAAAAATGGCACATGGTGGCTGAACGGTTTGGCTATGAGGAATATGGTGCACCGCTGATTGAGCCGCTGGATATTTATCGAGCGAAGTCTGGCCAGGAGTTGGTCGGTGAGCAGACATACCTATTTGAGGATCGTGGTGGTCGGATGGTGGCAATTCGGCCAGAGATGACACCGTCAATTTCGCGGATGGTAGCGGCTAAGCGCCAAGAGCTACCGATGCCAGCTCGCCTCTATTCGATCGCTAATTTTATGCGCTATGAGCGGCCGCAGCGTGGCCGCGAACGAGAGTTCTGGCAGCTTAATGCCGACCTGTTTGGTGTCGATGGGGCGTGGGCCGATGCAGAGATTATTGAGCTTGCGCACGCCTGTGTGACGACATTTGGGGCAACGCAAGATATGTTTACTGTGCGGGTAAACAACCGGCAGCTGATCGACCAGCTCATGCACACCTTTTTGGGCCTTGACCGCGTGCAGGCCCAGCTGATGATTAAGCTGCTTGATCGCAAAGATAAGATTTCAGCAGACATGTTTAAAGAGCAGGCAGTGGCCATCTTCGGGCCACAGGCGACTGTTGGCCTAAAAAAGCTGGCACGAATGTTAACCATCCGCAGAGTGAAGGACTTGCCAGATGAAATTGCAGCAACACCGAGTGTGCAGGAGCTGTCGGCGGTCATGGAGCTATTGCAGCAAAAGGGCATCGCGAATATCGTGTTTGATGTGACGCTGATGCGAGGGCTGGACTATTATACAGGGACAGTTTTTGAATTCTTTGATAATTCGCCAGAGAACAAACGAGCCTTATTTGGTGGTGGCCGCTATGATGGTTTGGTTGGGCTATTTGGAGTGGAGCCGGTCGCGACCGTCGGGGTGGGGCTCGGCGCTACTACTATGCAGCAGTTTTTGGAGGCACATCAGCTGCTGCCAAAGCTGACCTCGCACACTGACGTGTATATCGTGACTATCGGCCAAACAGCTCAGCTGGGGGCTGACCGGTTGGCTCGTAGCCTACGCAGCGAAGGGGTCAGAGCAGAGCTCGATCTGACAGGGCGTAAGGTTGATAAGCAGTTGAAGACTGCCCTGAAAAAGCAGATTCCCTTTGTCGCCTTTGTCGGCGAAGACGAGATGAAAACTGGCATTTATACGGTCAAAAATCTGGCTGAATCGACTGAACAAAAGGTTGATGCGACTCGCATGGTGACGGTAGTCAAAGACTATCGCTACGACGGCGATGATGAGGATGCGGTGTTTGAGATTTAGCTATACCTCTGTTATAATACTTCGTTATGAAGACGAAACGGACCCAGCAATCAGATACGAATGTACAACTAACTATCACGCTTGAGCCGCATGAGCTTGAGGCTGCCAAGCAAGTCGCCTTGACGAAATTGGCTCGCGATATTAAAGTATCTGGGTTTCGTCAGGGTAAAGTGCCGGTTCAGGTAGCTGCTAAACATGTCGACCCAGCCACGCTCCAAACTCAGACGCTTGACAACGCCCTCTCAAAGGCGGTCGCTGAAGCATTTTTGGCTGAGGGCTTGCAGGCACTAGAGCGACCGAGTGTGGAAGTGACTGAATTTACGCCAGATAAGACGCTGGTTTTCACCGCAGAAGCTACGGTGGTGCCTCCCGTCAAGTTGGGTAATTACAAAAAGCTGGCCGCCAAGCGGTCAGTTGAGTCGGTCAAGACAGAGGAGGTCGACGAGATCATCCAGCGCATGCAGCGCAACTTCGCGACAAAGCAAGAAGTCGACCGTGCCGCACAGATTGGTGATGAAGTGCTCATTGACTTTGTAGGCAAAAAAGACAACGTCGCATTTGATGGCGGCAGTGCTGAGGCATACCGGCTGGAGTTGGGTACTGGCCAGTTTATTCCCGGGTTTGAAGAAGGAATTGTAGGCCACCGTGCGGGCGAGCAGTTCGACCTACCGTTGAGTTTTCCTGAGGATTATCATGTCAAAGATCTAGCTGGCGCACCGGTCGTCTTTCAGGTGACATTACAGAAAGTGTTCAGCCAGGATCTACCAGAACTCAACGATGAGTTTGCCGCTAAATGTGGACCGTTTACTAATCTCGCTGAGCTGAAAAATGATATTACACGTGAATTGACAGCCCAGAAAGAGCGTGAGGCGGCAGAGAAGCTGAAGGATGCATTGGTAGCCGAGTTGGCTGAGGCTTCGAAGGTCAGTCTGCCGGCTATTTTGGTGGAGGATCAGATGCGCTCAATCGAGCAAGACATGACGCAAAATCTACGCTATCAGGGGCTAACTCTTGAGCAGTACCTGGCAACTCAAAAGATTGCCGATAAAGCAGCCTGGCTCGACAGCGAAGTGCGACCGATCGCCGAAAAGCGAGTCAAGGCGGGGCTAGTGCTGGCCGAACTGTCGAAGGAGCTTGGTATCGAGGTGACTCGCGATGAGCTGCAAGAGCAGATCACTACCCTCAAGCAGCAATACGGTAAGAATCCAGATATGCTGAAGCGGTTTGACGACCCAAATGTTCATCGGGATATTGCCAATCGGCTCGTGACCGACAAGACAGTCGAAGCTCTGGTGGCGCTGAACGCATAGCTACTGTTGACAAAAGGTAGGCTACCTGGATAATATAAGCAAATAACTGATATTATCCAGCATAATGTTATGGAAGAGACACGATGATTTCGACAAAGGACCTTACTGCGATGCTGCCAGTCAGTAAACTACACCAACTCTGCAAAAGTCTATCTGCACTAGAGCTTATCGTATCGCCAGAGTGGCAATACCGGTATTATTCTTATGCTCCCCACTGGGCTGAGGGCGAGGAAGTCATGGAGATGCGAAATGGTTCTGGTGATGAAATGCTGGTGTTATTCAACCAAGCGGGTTGTGTGATCAACGGTATTGCTCATGAATACTTTAATCTGCAAGACCGGATCCCACGAATCGAAGACCTCACCCATGGGCTGCCAGAAGCTTTTGAACAGTTTATGTTTGGAGAGCCGGTCAAGAGTATATACAGTACCTTTTGTATTTGGTCGGCTGATGGGGAGACTTGGCAGACTGGTATCACGACTGGTGAGGAGGATGGCTCAGCGGAGATGTTGGATATATTTGCCGGCGACCCGCAGCAATATGTTGATTTTTGCGCTGATTATTATGAGCAGGAGGTGCCGTTAGAGGTGGTCACTCAGGTGTATGCCGGTGAGCCGATTACTGCCGAGATGCTTAATAGCCTCAATCCAGAGGCCAGTGTCAGGGAGGTCAAAGCAGAGCTGGATGATATCGGCTATCCGAACCAGCTCGTCGTGAAGCGTCGCCGCCTGTTTGGTTTAATCGGTTAGACTGCGCTACAATAGAGCTATGACTAAACCAACTAACTATCTTATCCCGACAGTTATCGAGAAGACGAGCGACGGTGAGCGTGCGTTTGATATCTACTCGCGTTTATTGAACGAGCGGATTATCTTCTTGGGCGAAACAGTTGATGAGCAGACGGCAAATAGCGTCGTGGCGCAGCTGCTACACCTGGCTTATGCTGATCCTGCGGCCGATATCTCGCTCTATATCAATAGCCCTGGCGGCAGCGTCTACGATGGGTTGGCAATTTATGATACGATGCAATTTATCAAGCCTGATGTAGCGACTTACGGAATTGGCCTACAGGCAAGCATGGGGGCGTTTTTGCTGAGTGCTGGTGCTAAGGGTAAGCGATTTTGCTTGCCGCACGCCAAAGTGATGATTCATCAGCCGTCAAGTGGCACTCGTGGCAAAGTGACCGATATGGAGATCGACCTCAAGGAATCGCTTGAGATCAAGGAGCTGCTGGCGACAATTCTTGCCAAGAATACCGGCCAGAAACTCGCGAAAGTCAAAGCCGACATGGAGCGAGACTACTGGCTGAGCGCTGACGAGGCGCGAGCGTACGGCTTGGTCGACTCAGTGATTCGTGCTTCGCGTGAATAGTGCGTTGCCGCGCTCTCTGACCGTTAGGCTGTAACTTCATAAATATAGACCTCTGCGCGAGTAGGCACAGAGGTTCAGCGAAGCAGCGATATATTCCTCAGCAAAGGCTTGTATAGCAGGTATTGATTCTACCAGGGTCTTTTATCTTTCTTACCTTGCATTATTTCAAGGAGTTTATCTCCTAGAGCACGGCCTGCGTTTTCATCTGCCTTCCCCCAAATGGTAATAGAAGTTTCTGGGTGCTTGACACACTTTGGGTCAGTTGGGCAAAAGGTAACGGCAACAACCAGTTCATTGTAAGCTGGATTTTCATCAGCCTGACGATATGACCAGCCATCCCCGCGAACAGATACAACTACATTACCAGCTTTATCTTCATGGAATAGAATAGACCCAGGATATACCCCAATGACATCTTCGGTATTATCGGGCAGTTTGATAGGGAATTCAAGAGATGGCTTTTTCTGGCAGCTCCTGCTACTTTTTTCTGCGTGCTCTAGTATGCTCGCTATCTCCCTCATCTCTTCTAGGGTTGGGCATTCGGGCAGGTTTAGCTCACTTCCATGAAACTTTTCATATATGTCTGGTTTTTTATTACTAAATTCTTCCCCGTAGTGGGGCACCTCTGTGAATGGCATACGGCCGTCTCCCTGTGTAGTTAGTTGACTATTTGGTAAATTATACGAGTAGAATTAAACTTTGTCAACAACTCGGTCGTAGCGGAGATGATAAAACGTCTGATGCACTGGCGTATCGCCAGGTTGAATACGCGTGGCCAAGCGCCAGATGGTTGGGTCGATAATGGCCGGGATTAATATGGAATCAGGGTGGTCGGGCTGATAATCGATCAACCCAAGATAAAGGTGGTCGACAAGGGCCAGCATGGCGGCGAGATCATCAGATGTGGTGTGGCAGGCAAGACACAACGGATAGCGACTAAGAGCTTGAGCACTTGCCAGATCATATGCATTCAATAGACCGGGCTGCCCAAGCGGCTGTGGGGTGATGATGATGTGCTCCTGGCCGGGTAGCGGCTGTGCATCAAGGAGCTGATGCAGCTGTTGACTCATCACTACAGATCGGCCAACAGCGTAGTGGCTGAGCATCTCCTGGAGGAGGCGACCTGCCGCATCTTGCCCCGAGACGCTATCTGGTTGGTGGATCAAAATCATCAATGGCGACATACAGCCAGTGTAGCACAGCCACGTAGCGAAATAGCCAAAAGGTCTTGCCGGCTGCCCACCGGTTTGTCATACTTATGGAGAGGAGGGTATCGCGTAGATGGGGGTGTATGCAAATCAAGAAATTATCGCAGCAATCCAGGCAGGGACAATTGTCTGCACACCATTTCACCCGGAACACGTGGCCGAAGCGAGCCTTGATTTTACCCTGGGTTATTACTTTTATAAGCAGGAGTCGACCGAGGATTATCGTATTTATAACCCATTTGACGCCGAGGATGTCGCGCGTTACTTTAAGGGGCCGCTCACGGCGATGCCGCACCAGCAATGGTGCCAACGATTCGGCTATACACCGCTGAAGAATATTCCACCAGAGCAGCCGATCATTGTTCTCAAGCCGGGTGAACGAATTTTGGCGCACACCCATGAATTTATCGGTATTCGAGCTGAGGGTGGTGCCGCACAGGTGCTGAGCCGTAGCTCATGGGGGCGTAGCGGTGTGGCGGTTTGTTTTGATGCTGGGTGGATCGATCCGGGGTATATCAATCGTATTACGCTGGAGGTCTACAACCTCAATATGCATGAGAGTGTGGTGCTACCGGTCGGCGAGCGGATAGGTCAGCTGGTCTTTCATAAGACCGGGCCGGTGGCTGGCGGCTATGGCTCGGGCCAGCGCCAGGTGAGTGATAAATATCAGACGGGTAGTAATCTCTCAGAGATTATCAAATCGTGGCGGCCAGATATGATGCTTCCCAAGGCATACAAAGATACCCGGCGGCTGCCTGAGCCAGTCGATGGCTTGAGCGAGGGGCTCCGATGAGTGGCCGTTATTTGGTGATCGAAGGTAATGATGGCACTGGTAAGTCAACCCAGGTGGCGATGTTGGCAGCGTACTTGCAGCGTCGAGGGCATGAGGTGGTGGTAGTGGAGGAGCCAGGCAGTGATGACCCAGACCGGTCGACGCCGATAGCTAATGAGCTTCGCCAGTTGATCAAAAATGGTCAGCTGGTACGAGCTCCAGAGATCAACGTCATGCTGTTTAGTCTGGCGCGCCGAGAGTTGTGGCAGGATAAAATACAGCCAGCCTTGCAGCGTGGCGCGGTCGTGCTCAGTGGCCGTAATTATCTCTCGACTATCGCCTACCAGGGCTACGGCGAAGGGGTGGCCGAAGCAGAGATTATCCGGCTGACCAGGCTATGTACAGCTGAGCGCTATATGCAGCCAGATGCCACGGTGATTCTGACGGTACCAGAGAGTCTGCGCCGGCAGCGGATTGGCCAGCGCGGTCAGCTTGGCTATGTCGATGCCTTTGAGTCGCGTACTCAGCAGTTCCAAAATGTCGTCAACCAGGCATATCAGGCGATCGCTGCCGCTTATCAGATTCCTCTGGTGTCGGCGGTCGGGCCAGCTGAGCAGGTTCAGCAAAAAATCCTGGCTAAGATCGGCCAGCAGGTCGTGCTGTAACCAGTGGTGATGAATTCGACTCAGCGCACTCCCAGGAAGTTCCTAAATGGAGGCTGTGTTCTCGCCGGCTGTGCATGGGAGATTTTGTCATGTAGCCCTTGCATTTTGTCTGTCACTGGTGCATAATCTCTATAAGAGAAGTAGTGTAGTTTTGGCGGGAGCCGGCGAAAAAGGAGAGGCACGCCTTTTGTTGGTGTCAAAACTAGGAGATCTTCCGGCCGTGATCACCAACTAAATAACAATGCGAGGAGTACGCCTGTGGCACAGCAGACCACTGACGGGGAGCGTGTATTTTTTACGTCGAAAGATAGCGCGCTCACCATGCCAAATCTCATCGCTCACCAAAAGGACTCGTGGCGCTGGTTTGTCGAGGATGGTTTGAGCGAAATATTTTCAGAAATTAACCCAATCGACGACTACACTGGTCAGAAATTGGCGCTGCGGTTTGGTAGCTATCATTTTGACGAACCAAAAACCACCGACCAGTTTGCTAAAGAGAATAATTTGACATTTGAGGCGCCGCTTCATGTGACAGTCGAGCTGACCAATAAGGTCACCGGCGAGGTCAAGGAGCAAGAAATTTACCTCGGTGATTATCCGTGGATGACCGAGCGAGGCACCTTTATCATCAACGGTACCGAGCGAGTGGTGGTGTCGCAGCTGATCCGCTCGGCTGGTGTGTTCTTTACTGCTGATACCGTGGCCGGCCGCAATCTGTATGGTGCGAAGATGATCCCTGGCCGGGGTGCCTGGCTAGAGTTTGAGACTGCGCCAAACGGCACTATTTATGTCAAGATTGATCGCCGCCGCAAGCTGCCGGTGACTACATTATTGCGAGCACTGGGCCACCCAAAAACCAGCGAAATTCGTGAATTGTTTGCCGATGTCGATACTGGTGAGGTCAACTATATCCAAGAGACGCTTGAGAAGGATCCTGCTCGGGGTGCCAACGAGGCATTGATCGAAGTGTATCGCCGCCTGCGGCCGGGCGATCTAGCGACGGTCGACAATGCGCGCCAGATGATTGAGCGGATGTTCTTTGATTTCAAGCGGTTTGACTATAGCCGAGTTGGCCGGTACAAGATAAACCAGCGCCTGGGCTTGGATGTGGCGAATACCGCTGAAAATCGGATCTTCCAGATGAACGATTTGGTGGCGATTATCCGAGAGCTCATTCGCCTGAACAATACGCAGGAGCCGGCTGATGATATCGATGCATTGAGTAATCGTCGCGTCAAGCTGGTCGGCGAACTGATTGCTCGCCAGTTCCGGGTCGGTATGTTGAGGATGCAGCGTAACGCCATGGACCGGATGAGTGTGGCCGACATGGAGAATGTCACGCCGAGCCAATTGATCAACGCTCGCCCGGTGGTGGCCGCAGTCCGTGAATTCTTTACCAGCTCACAGTTGAGCCAGCTCCTTGATGAGGTCAATCCACTTTCAGAGCTGAGCCACAAGCGCCGACTAAGTTCGATGGGTCCTGGCGGCTTGAGTCGGGAGCGGGCTGGTTTTGACGTGCGTGACGCTCACCCAACGCACTACGGCCGGATCTGCTCGGTGGAGACGCCAGAGGGTGCCAACGTGGGGTTGGTGCTGAACCTGGCGACCTATGCGCGGGTCAATGAGTATGGCTTTATCGAGACGCCATATCTACGGGTAAAGGACGGTGTGGTGACAGACGAGATCGTCTACCTCGATGCCGCCCAAGAAGCTGCAGAGGTGATTGCCGATGCAGGCGCAGTCCTCAATGATGATAACAGTTTCCGAGACGAGCGGGTGTCTGCCCGCAAAAACATGCGCCCTGGCCAGGTTGATACCAGCGAAGTGACGTTCATGGATGCTGCGCATAAGCAGATTCTTGGCTCAACTGCCGCACTGGTGCCATTTATGGAGAAGAACCGTATCGACCGATCGCTCACCGGTTCTAACATGCAGCGCCAAGCAGTGCCACTGCTGACTCCAGAGCCGGCGACAGTCGGTACCGGTATCGAAAAAGCAGTTGCACAAAATAGCGGGCACCTTATCCAGGCAGAAGCCGATGGTCAGGTAGTGCGTGCTGATGCAGACGAGATCCATGTCGCATATGCCGATGGCGTGAAAGTATATCCACTTCGTCACTTTGTCAAAAATAATGATGAACGCTGCTATAACCAAAAAGTTCGTGTCATGCGCGGCGATACGGTTAAGAAGGGTGATATTTTAATTGAAGGAGCATCGATCGCTGCTGGCGAAATTGCCCTGGGTCGTAATTTAACCGTCGCCTTTATGCCATGGGGTGGCTACAATATGGAGGATGCAATTATCCTGAGTCGCCGCTTGGTCGAAGATGATCGCCTGACCAGCATTAATATCAAAGATTACAATGTTGAAGTGCGCGAGACGAAGCTCGGGCCAGAGATTGTTACGCGTGATATCCCAAATGTCTCAGAGGACAGTCTGCGCCATCTTGATGAGCATGGTATTGTGCAGATCGGTTCTGAGGTCAAGGCAGGTGATGTTCTCGTTGGTAAGATTACGCCAAAGGGTGAGCAGGAGCTGAGCTCAGAGGAGCGGCTGCTTCGAGCGATCTTTGGTGAGAAAGCGAAGGATGTCCGTGACACTTCGCAGCGGATGAATAATGCAGGCAATGGCAAGGTGGTTGGCGTCAAGATATTTAGCCGCGAAAATGGCCATGAGCTCAAGGCCGGCGTCTTGATGCAGATTCAGATATTTGTCGCACAACTTCGCAAGATTGGTGTCGGCGATAAAATGGCTGGTCGACACGGTAATAAGGGTGTGGTCGCGCGAGTATTGCCGGTCGAAGACATGCCGTTTATGGAAGATGGGACACCGGTTGACGTGATTTTGAATCCGCTAGGTGTGCCGAGCCGCATGAACTTAGGGCAGCTATTTGAGACTCACCTGGGGATGGCCGCTCGTGCACTTGGCTATCGAGTTGCGACACCATCGTTTAATGGTGTGCCGTCGGAGACAATTGCGAATGAGCTAGAGAAGGCTGGGTTTGCCAGGGATGGTAAGAGCCAGTTGTTTGATGGGCGGACAGGTGAGCCGTTTGAGGAGCGTACCACAGTCGGTGTGATGCATATGATCAAGCTGCACCACATGGTTTCTGATAAGATTCACGCTCGTTCAACTGGGCCATACACCATGGTGACGCAGCAGCCACTTGGCGGTAAGGCACAAAACGGTGGCCAGCGCTTCGGCGAGATGGAGGTCTGGGCACTGGAGGCATACGGCGCTGCAGCAACCCTGCAGGAGATGCTGACGATTAAATCGGATGATGTCTATGGCCGCGCCAAAGCGTATGAGTCGATCATCAAGGACGAGCCGATCGTCGGGCCGAAGCTACCAGAGTCATTCAATGTCTTGGTAAAGGAGCTACAAGGTCTCGGTCTGCGGGTTGATCTACTCGATGAAGGTAGCGTGGTTGATGCTGAGCATGTCATCGCTGCCGGCGGCCCAGAAGACAAGACGACGCCGCAGCTCGATGACGACACCGAAACTTTCTTGGATGAATCGGATGATATCGGCGAGATTGATGGTGCGATGAGTGTCCAAGATATTGACGAAGTAGAAACAATCAAGGAGGAGGCGTAAAGATGGCGCATTATTCATTTAACGCAACTGGCATCGGCGATTTTGACGCAGTACGCCTGGCTGTAGCAAGCCCAGAAGACATCCTGAAGTGGAGCTACGGCGAAGTATTGAAGCCGGAAACGATTAATTATCGGACCCAAAAACCGGAGCGTGATGGGCTGTTTTGTGAGCGAATATTTGGCCCGGTCAAGGATATTAACCCGCATGACTCCAAACTCAAAGGAGTGCGTAGTCGCGAGGCGGCGGTCGACAAGAATGGTGAACTGGTCACCAAGTCAATTGTCCGCCGTGAGCGAATGGGGCATATTCAGCTAGCGGCTCCGGTGGCGCATATCTGGTTTATGCGTGGTACCCCAAGCGCAATGAGTCTATTGCTTGGTATGACAGTGCGTAATATTGAGCGCGTTGCCTACTTTGCCACGTATGTCATCTTGAACGTTGACGAAGAGCGGCGCGATCAGTATCTGACTGATCTTGATGCTGAAACAGAGGCTGGCCGGGCGGCGATTAAGCTTCGCTATGAGAAGCTGGCGAGTGCCGAGGGTGCTGATATTAAGCAGCTTGCCAAGGAGCAGAGCCGCGAAGTTGACGAGCTGAACGAAACCTACATTACCAAGAAGTCGCAGCTCGAAAGCCTCAGCAAGGGGGCGTTGATCTCAGAGACAGACTATCGTAACCTGCCAGAGGAATATGATGAGCTGATTGAGGTCGGCATGGGTGCGAGTGCACTCAAGACGCTGCTAGACGAGATCGATCTTCCGCAACTCATCGCGCAGCTGAGCGAAGAAGCTGAGGGTGCTAAGGGTCAGCGCGAGAAGAAGTTGCTCAAGCGTCTGAAGATGCTCGAGAGCATGCACGCTGCGGGTATCAAGCCGTCGAGCCTTTGCTTGACTGTACTCCCAGTTATTCCGCCGGATCTCCGGCCAATGGTGGCGCTGTCGGGCGGTCGGTTTGCCACTTCGGACTTAAACGATCTGTATCGACGGATCATTAACCGCAACAATCGCCTGAAGAAGCTGGTAGAACTCAATGCGCCAGAAGTGATTCAGCGCAATGAGAAGCGAATGCTGCAAGAAGCCGTCGATGCTCTGATTGATAATGCGGCGGCTCGTGGCGGCCGGGCTGTCAGCTCGACCGGTGGTCGGCGCCGCCTCAAGTCTATCAGCGACATGCTGAAGGGTAAGCAGGGTCGTTTTCGCCAGAACCTTTTGGGTAAGCGGGTTGATTACTCTGGCCGGTCAGTAATTGTGGTCGGTCCAAAGCTGAAGATCAATCAGTGCGGCCTGCCGAAGCAGATGGCACTTGAGCTATTCAAGCCATTTGTCATCAGCTGGTTAATCCAAGGTGAATTTGCGCATAACATTCGCTCGGCCACTCGGCTGATTGAGTCAGGAGACGCAGTGGTATGGGATGCGCTGGATGCGGTGATAGAGGGAAAATACGTGCTGCTAAACCGAGCACCGAGCTTGCACCGGTTGTCGATTCAATCCTTCCAGCCAGTGCTGGTCGAAGGAAAGGCTATCCAGCTCCACCCACTGGTCTGTGCAGGCTTTAATGCTGACTTTGATGGTGACCAGATGGCTGTCCACTTGCCACTCAGCAAAGACGCCCAAGCAGAGGCTCGTGATCTGATGAGCGCGACCGCCAACTTGCTGAAGCCGGCTGATGGCTCGCCGGTGCTGCATATTTCGCAGGACATTGTGCTAGGTAATTACTACCTGACGTACGACAAGCCACAGGCCCAGACCGATACGATCAAGGCATTTAGCTCAGTCTACGAGGCAGAGCTTGCTTACGACAAGGGGATCATCCACCTGCAGACGCCGATTCGGATTGTTGCCAAGGGTAAGATGCGCCAGACGACGCTTGGTCGTGTCTTCTTCAACGAGATTTTGCCAGAAGACTTCCCGTATGATAACAATGTCCAGACCAAGAAGCAGCTTAAGAAAGTGTTGGCACAGATTTTTGCTCGCTATGGTGCTGAGGAGACTGCCAAAATTGCCGACCGGATGAAGGGTCAAGCCTTCCGCTTTGCTACTTTGGCGGCGGTATCGACCGGCAAGAACGACTATGTGCATTTTGATCAAATCGCTGAATTTGTGGCAGAGGGTGATGCCAAAGCGGCTTTGATTTCTGAGCAGTTTGACCAAGGGTTGATCACCGAAGACGAGCGCTACAATCTGACGGTCGGCGCATGGCGAACAGTTGACAACAAAATTACTGCCTTCCTTAAAGATCAGCTTGCCCATATGGACACCAGTATCTCGATGATGGTGAACTCTGGGGCTCGTGGTGATATCTCAAACGTCAAGTTGGCGAGCGCCATGGTTGGGATCCAAGTCGATGCGACAAACCGCGAGATCGAGCTGCCAATCCGCAGCTCCTACACCGAAGGGTTGTCTAGCCTGGAGGCCTTTGTGGCGACACGCGGTGCTCGTAAGGGTCTGATTGATACCGCGCTGAAGACTGCCGACTCAGGATACTTGACGCGTCGGTTGGTTGATGTGGCGCAGGATGTCTTTACGGTTGCCGATGAGGCGGGTGATGACGATGGCTTCGCGATTTATCGCTCCGAGACCGAAGAGACAATGGTCGACTTCTCTAATCGACTGGCTGGGCGCTACGCGGCAGAAACTATCCCAGGGCATGTCAATAAGGACCAGCTGATTACTCGTGAAATTGCCGATGCAATTGATGATGATGAGACGATCGACAGTGTTAAGATTCAGTCAGTACTCTCGACAAACAATCTCGAGGGTATTCCGCAGCGTAGCTACGGCCTCGATATGGCGACGGGCGAGCTGGTCAAGACACACCAGCCAGTCGGCGTGATCGCAGCACAGTCGGTCGGTGAGCCTGGTACACAGTTGACACTCCGTACTTTCCACAACTCCGGTGTAGCTGGTGGTGACATTACCCAGGGTCTGCCGCGAGTGGAAGAGCTATTCGAGGCACGGACACCAAAGGGTCAGGCTATTGTCAGCCAAATTGCTGGACTAGTCGATATCTGGGAAGACGGCAAAAAGTACATCGTCCAGGTGACGCCAGAGTCTGGCCGTGTTGAGCGGATTGATTTGGCAGGTCGCACCGTTGTTGTCAAATCAGGCTCAGCCGTCAAGGCCGGTGATGTCTTGGCGACAGGTGAGGGCGACACCCGCCCGCTGGTCGCGCCATTTGATGGCGTGGTCGAGCAGGCCGAGGATAGTCTTGTGATCGCTGCCGAAGCTGGTGCACCTGCTCGCTACGAGGTGCCTGGCGCCATGCAGTTGGTGGTGAAGTCCGGCGACACGCTACAGGCTGGTGATCGCCTGACAACTGGGTCGCTCAATCTGCACGACCTGATGCGCCTGAAGGGCGTCGAGGCAACGCAGCGCTACATTATCAACGAGGTGCTACGTATCTACGCTGCTCAGGGGCAAGACGTGGCAGATAAGCACCTAGAGATCATCGTCCGGCAGATGTTTAGCCGGGTGCAAATCGATGATCCAGGTGATAGCGACTTCGTGACTGGCGACATCGCCTCGAAGGCAGCGGTCGCTCACATGAATAAGCAACTCGCCCAAGAGGGCAAGAGCTTGATCAGCTATAGCCAGTTACTACTTGGCATCACCAAGGTGTCGATTTGGAGTGATAGCTGGCTGTCGGCTGCTTCTTTCCAAGACACGACACGAGTGCTTATCAACGCTGCCGTATCTGGCCGCGCCGACAAGCTACACGGCCTGAAGGAAAACGTCATCATCGGCCGCAAGATTCCTGTGGGGACGGGGGTTGAAGCTGAAATTGACGAAGCCGAAGAGCCTCGCCAACCCGATGAAGACGAGTTCAACGAGCAGTAATCGCTTGTTTCTCGCTTGAAAAAGTCGCCTCTTAGGGGAGGCGGCTTTTCATGAGAGAGTGCCAATAATTTGAGCTTTGGTGAGTAGTTATTCTATAATATGGACCGTGAAAGAACTACACCTATCAGATGGCACAACAATAGCCTATCGTATATGTGGTGAGGGTAAGCCGCTTATGTTCCTGCATGGTCTTGGTGCGGAGTCGTCAATGTTTCAGCCGCAACAAGAGTTCTTCTCGCAGCATTACCAAGTGATCATACCAGACCTTCGAGGAAACGGTCAGAGTGGCGAGCTCACCTGCCACCCAGATACCGTCCTCGACCAGCAAACACATGACATCATAGAATTGATAGACCACCTCGGGTTATCTGAGGTCGTCGTCGTTGGGGTGTCGTACGGTGGTGTGGTGAGTATGCATTTGCTGGCGCGCTATCGTAGTCGAATCGCTGCAGCGGTACTATGTGATACTTTCAGCTCAACCGTGCAGCACCCAGTGCTCAATTGTCTTGTCAAGCTGATGTTGCCGCTGTCAAAAATTGGTTGGCTGATGGACCTTGCTACCACAGGTTTTTACAAAAGATGGCCGCTGGCGAGCGCCTATTTTCACTGGCTGTTCTGGCATCTACGCGGCAATGAGGTGGTGCTGCAGCGCAAAGCCATTCTGTCTATCGATTATCGCGCAGAACTTCGGCAGGTTACCCAGCCAATCCTCTGCCTGGCCGGTAAGAGTGCAAGGGGGAGTTCTTTAGTGAAGATGATGCGCACGACCGAGGCGCAGCTGGCGCATTGTTCAAGTTTTGTCATCAAAAACTCTTTTGATCCATCGAATCTTTGCCAGCCCGAACGATTCAACCAACTGGTTGACCAGTTCCTTCGTCAGCATTACATTGATTAGCTACTATGGTTTTGGTATAATGAGCCTAGAGTTTCCTCTTTTCGGGGTGCGCGGTGATTTGAATGTGTACAGACTGCGTGCTCGGCAGAAAAGGCATAGACACGGGGCGGAGTTGCTGAATCCAATCCGTAGGTGCTAAGAGAAGCTGGTTTTTGCGTGTAAAACCGCGCGCCAGTTCACTTAGAGCCACCAGGCGAAATCGCCATAATTAGTAAACCAACCAAGGAGAAATTGGATGCCAACTATCAACCAATTGGTGCGCAAACCGCGCCAAACGGCCAAGAAAAAGTCCAAGTCGCCAGCACTGGGTCGCATTCACAACGCCCTGAAAACGCGTTACTACGACCAAAATGCACCGCTCAAGCGTGGCGTGTGTGTGCGTGTGACGACCAAGACACCAAAGAAACCAAACTCAGCGCTGCGTAAAGTCGCCCGCGTCAAATTGAACAACGGCTACGAAGTCTGGGCCTACATCGGTGGTGAAGGCCACAACTTGCAGGAGCACGCGGTGGTCTTGATCCGCGGTGGTCGTGTGCCAGATTTACCGGGTGTGCGCTATCATATCGTGCGTGGCGCGCTTGACCTTCAGGGTGTGAACAACCGCAAGAAGGGCCGCAGTAAATACGGCACCAAGAAAGGGGATAAGTAATCATGCCTCGTAAAGTGACCAAAAAATTGCAGCGCCAGCTCAAGCCAGACCGCCGCTATCAGAGTGTGCTGGTGCAGCGCTTGATCAACAAGTCAATGCTCGATGGCAAAAAATTGGCGGCTGAGCGTGCCGTATATGCTGCCCTAGAAGCAGCCGCAAAGAAGCTGGATTCTGAAGACCCCCTCGCTGTCTTTGAGCGAGCTCTCAAGAATGTCAGCCCAAACTTTGAGGTGAAATCTCGCCGTGTCGGTGGTGCGAACTACCAGATTCCGTTCCCAGTCCAGGGGCACCGGCAGTTACACTATGCCTTCAGTTGGCTGGTGCAGTCAGCTCGTGCTCGTAGTGGGATGCCATACTCACAGCGTTTGGCGCTAGAGATTGTTGACGCCTACAACGAAGCTGGTGCTGCCTTCAAGAAGAAGGAAGACACCCACAAGATGGCCGAGGCTAACCGTGCCTTTGCCCACTTTGCTCGCGGCTAGTCTCGATATCTAGTCCACGGCGCACACCACCCTACCGTCTCGGCAGTAGGGTGGTGTTTCTTGACAAGCAGACAGTTTGATATAATAGGTACGAAGGAGGCAATGGTTATGACAAACGATAATCTACGAGGCTGTATAGCGGAATTTTTTGAACGATCAGAACCAAAACACCTAGACAACAAAGAGCTATTTCGGCGGTCAGCCAAAGAGATACAGGCTATTCTCTTAGCGGCCGGGGTGTCGATTGACCGGTTTGTCAAAGAAGCCCATACGTATGACGAAAAAGCGTTTCGGCTATATGGGCAGGCCGAGCAAGCGGCACGAGTAATCATCTCGCCGGAAGATCAGGAGCTACGAGAAAAGGGCTTACAGTATGAGCGCGCAACACAGGCCTTCACTAGAGCGGCCTTTCTTGGCATGCTAATTGCTGATGTGCCGGCACGCCGACTAGAGGATGAGCGGGCTGCTCAGCTGTTTGACGTGAGTGGTAATGCTGAGAAAATAGCCTCGCAGAGCGATGTTGATCCGGCTCAACGCCTAGGTGTTGCTGCCAAAAATGCGATCGGCTACCACGGTGTACTCAACGCCATGCCAGTGCTTGATGAATGGATCGCTGAGTTGGCCTCGCCAGATCCGGAGGTGCCAGATTCTTCATATGAGCTGTATGGCCAGGTGGGGCTTCTGCTGGTGCTCACAAATGTGGCGAAACAGGACAATCAGCAAATTGCCGAGGCACTCAAAGAAGTGGAAAAAGGCGACTTCACGATAGGCGACTTGACTGGTGAGTCGTAGTGAATCCACGAAACACTGCGGAAGCCTGAGCGAAATCTGACAGCCCATCGGGGGTACAGGTGGCGAGCCTGTTGTCATTCACAAATTGCGCCCCGTTTGCTATAATAGAGCTCAAGAGTAGTTTTTTGGTGTCCAAAAATCTCGACAAATAACGTAATAGAGGAACGATAATGGCAGCACATGTCCCATTAAAAAACTTTAGAAATATCGGTATTATTGCCCATATTGACGCAGGGAAGACCACCACAACCGAAGGCATCTTGTATCGGACCGGCTTGACGCACAAGATCGGTGAGGTGCGTGGCGAGGGCGATGGTGCCACCACTGACTGGATGGCCCAAGAAAAAGAGCGCGGTATCACCATTACCTCAGCAGCGGTGACTTGCTTTTGGAAAGATCACAAGATTAACATCATCGATACCCCAGGGCATATTGACTTTACCGCTGAGGTGGAGCGTAGTTTACGGGTGCTCGACGGTGCAGTGACGGTGTTTGACGGTAAAATGGGTGTGGAAGCGCAGTCTGAGACCGTCTGGCGCCAGGCCAATAAGTATGGTGTGCCACGTATCTGCTTTATCAACAAGATTAACCAAACCGGCGGTGATTTTTATAAGTCGCTGGAGTCGATCCATAATCGCTTGAGCAAGCAAGCCTTTCCTGTGCATCTGCCGATTGGCTTTGAGAAGACTATCAATGGTGTGGTCGATCTGATCGAGATGAAGGCCTACACCTACACTGATTACGCTGACCACCAGCTGGTTGAAGGCGAGATCCCGGCTGACATGCTCGAGAAGGCCAAGAATGCCCGGGCGCTGCTTGTCGAAAATGCTGTTGAAGCGGATGATGAGCTGATGATGAAATTCCTTGACCAGGGCGAAGAAGCAATCACCAAGGATGAGCTGAAAGCAGCATTGCGAAAGCGAGTGCTCGAGGGTGACTTTTACCTGGTGACCGGTGGTGATGGTCGGGGCGTGATTGTCGAGAAATTACTTGATCTGATGGTTGATTTCTTGCCGAGCCCGCTGGATGTTGATGAAATTTGGGGTAAGAATCCAAAAACTGGCGACGAAGTGAGCCGTAAGCCAGATGAGAAGGAGCCACTTTCGGCTCTGGCCTTTAAGATTGCAGCTGACCCGTTTGTTGGTAAGCTGATCTTTGTGCGGGTGTATTCTGGCGTGTTGAACTCCGGTAGCTATGTACTTAATACCACCACCGGTGAGAAGGAGCGTATCGGCCGTGTCGTTCGGATGTTTGCTGATAAGCGCGAGGAGATTGATAAGATCAGCGCTGGCGATATCGCGGCCGTGGTTGGCCTGAAATCGACCAGTACTGGTAATACTCTGGCCGATCCAGCCCACCCGATTGCTCTTGAGTCAATCGAGTTCCCAGAGCCGCCAGTGTCGATTGCGGTTGAGCCAAAATCAAAGGCCGACCAGGAGAAGATGGCGTTGGCACTGCAGCGCTTGGCAGAGGAAGACCCAACCTTTCGTATTCATACCGACGAAGAGACTGGCCAGACCATCATGTCGGGTATGGGTGAGCTGCACCTAGATATCTTGATTGATCGGATGAAGCGTGAATTTAAGGTCGAGGCAAATATTGGTGAGCCACAAGTTGCCTTCCGCGAAAGCATCAAGGGTCGCAGCGAGGTCCAAGGTAAGCACGCGAAGCAGTCGGGTGGTCGTGGCCAGTACGGTGACGTGTGGGTGCGCTTTGAGCCGAATGAGCCAGGTAAGGGCTTCGAGTTCTTCGATGAGATCAAGGGTGGTGTGGTGCCACAAGAGTATCGCCCAGCAGTCATGAAGGGTATTCGCGACACCCTGAGTGGCGGTGTGATTGCTGGCTATCCGGTGGTTGATGTCAAGGCGACACTGTACGATGGTTCATACCATGATGTCGACTCTTCGGAGCTGGCCTTCTCACTGGCTGGTTCGTTGGCAGCACGTGAGGGTATCAAGCAGGCGACTCCAATCTTGCTCGAGCCAGTTATGAAGGTCGAGGTGACGACACCAGAAGAGTTCATGGGTGATATTATTGGTGACTTGAACTCACGCCGTGGCCGTATCGATGCCATGGAGGATTTGATGGGTGGCGCCAAGCTGATCAAAGCCTTTGTGCCGCTCGCTAATATGTTTGGTTATACTGGCGACATTCGTTCAATGTCGCAGGGTCGCGCGGCGTCGACCATGGAGCTGGCGCAGTACGAGGAAGTACCACCAAATGTAGCCCAAGAAATCATCGAGAAGCGCAACAAATAAATAATACGCCTCTTGTTGAAAACGCAATTACCACCGCTCGCATAGATAGGGCGGTGGTAATTTTGCGTGGCGCGATATTAGGCTACTACTGAGTCTACTGGCTATGGCGCCGAGGAAATGCACTGCTGTAGAAGCGGATGACTCGCCGCCGGATTGGCCGACCGATCATATTACCGAGTGTCGCTCCGGATGCGACTGCCAGGGCAATCATAAATGCTTGCAGCAAGACAGCGATCGCAGCCATAAACTCTGGGTTGCCAGGGGAGCGGGTTGCCACACCGAGGAGGCCATTATAGAGAGACAGTCCAGGCACGAGCGGGACAATGCCGGCGCCAATAATTGCCAGAGACGGGAATCGCCAAAACCGCGAGACAAAGGTTGCCATCAACCCGATGGTTGCAGCAGCGACGCCGCTGGCAATAGTGGTGCCAAGACCAGTCGCTAAGACGAGGCGTGATATCCACCAGCCAAGCATGCCAACGCCACCAGAGACGATCGTGCCGAAGACTGCGGCGTGGTTGCGAGCTGCAAAAGCTGCTGCGATGATCAACGCTCCTAGATATTGGGTATGTGGGCTCGCGAGCACTAATTGATCTGGGGTGGCCGGAAACCTGATCGAAAACCGAGCAGCGATATATAAGCCAGTAATGACACCGATCACGATGCCGCCCGTCGCCATGATAACCTTCAGAATACGCGCGTTGGCAGTCACGTAATATTCATCGATAGCGTCTTGGAAGGCCCCGACGGTCATCATGCCAGCCACCAACAAGACAATACCGCCGATGACAAATAGCGTCGGGTTGATCGCCAGGTGGAGCAGCGCATTTAACCGCACCATAATGACCGCAACAAGCGTGATACAGAGTGCGGCGGCGATTTGCGAATAAAAGGTCGATAAACCGACCCGCGCCATCCACCGCAGCATACCAGTTGCTAAGAAGCCAGTGATAAACGACATGCCGATCATTAGCGGTGAGCCGTTATAGAGCAGTACAACACCGGCGCTCACTACACCACCGGCGGTATAGATCACCCAGCGGGAGTTGTGCTTGGGTTGGTAGACGATCTTATCAATCATCCGCTCGGCCTCATCGAGCGGGAGGTGAGTATCTCGGATCGTCAAAGCGAGGGATTGGATTGCCTGGATGACCCGATAATTAACATCATCAAGCACAATAGTCCGCACCAGAGTCAGTGGCTCACGATCATTGCCGCGGTCTTGTGAGACGGTGATAAGAGTGTAGCTAATATCGATGTGGACTCGGCGAGTGCAGTAGGTGTCGGTGACGCCAAGCGCCAGCTGGACCACATCTCGTGCGGCCACCCCCATTGATAAGAGTTGTTCGGCCATCGTCATGACCAAGCGGAGGGCTCGCATGTTTGGGGTCAAACTTTCATCAATTTTCTCTAACTCGGCTGCTTTGGTGGAGGGAGGAAGCGTGAGGATATGTCTAATTGAGCGACGAAACTTATGAAGTAGTTCGCTGGTTGTTTCTTTCATGACCTCAGTGTAACAAGTTATCGTGAAAAGTAAAATAGCCTAGCTCTACCTCAGTGAAAAAGAAAAATTAGCCAATCTTTTGTAGAATTATGCCAGTCCGTGCGGGGAGGCTAATTTCGATATAGTGCCGATGCTGATCGTCTGAGCATGTTGAACGCAGTTGTGTCGTGGTGGTGCGGCCCTGACCGCCAAATTGCTGCTCGTCACTGCTCAGCTGGATACGGTAGATGCCAGCATCTACGTCTATTCGATAATCGGTGTAGAAGGCGTGTGGCGAAAAGTTGACAATCCAGACTGTGGTGCCACGAGTGAAACTGATGACTCGATCTGCCTGGCGAATCACCACATTTATTGGTGCTGCCGGTACAGATGGCAGGAGAGCCATTAGTGCGTGGTCAAACCGAGCCAACCACTGATACTGCAAAAAGCCATTGTCGGCCAAGCTCCACTGGCGCCGCGCATAACGGTACGACCAGGCGTTGCCAGCCCGCGGGAAGTCGATCCATTCTGGGTGGCCAAATTCGTTCCCCATAAAATTGAGGTAGCCGCCCTGGTGAAGCCCGGCGGTCAATAGGCGGATCAATTTATGCAGGGCAACGCCACGCCTCACTACCATATTTGGGTCAGCCTTGTCCATACCGTCGTACATCTCCTGGCCAATCAGTCGAAAAAGTAGTGTCTGATCACCGACTAGGGCTTGGTCGTGGCTCTCGACATAGCTGATCGCGGGCTCTCCTGGCCGATGTGAGGTCAGCACGTTGACAATCTTGGCCAGATCCCAGGAGCTATCATCTGGCTGTTGGCTTACCGTGGTAGCCCAGACATCGGGCGCTCCCATTTGGAGGCGGTAGTCAAACCCGAGGCCGCCATGAGCGATTGGTGCAGCGACACCAGGTAAACCGCTCATCTCTTCGGCGATAGTCACGGCGTCGGGTCTAACTTGGTGAATAACTGTATTTGCCAAGCGAAGGTAGGCCATGGCATCTCGATCGATATTGTCACCAAAATAATCGTCGTATGTAGTGAATGACCGCGCCAGGCCGTGATCAGTATATAGCATGCTGGTGACGCCGTCGAAACGAAAGCCGTCAACCCGGTATTCATCAAGCCACCAACGGCAATTGCTCGCCAGAAAGTGGAGCACCTCGGGTTTGGCATAATTGAACAAGCGGGAATCCCAGGTGGGGTGAATCTGTGGGGTGCAGTATTGCGTCTGGTCGCCGGCGAAGTTACCGAGGCCCTCGGCCTCGTTCTTTACCATATGGGAATGGACGAGATCAATGATGACATGGAGCCCAAGCTGGTGAGCGGTGTCGACTAGCCGCTTCAGATCATCTGGGGTGCCAAAGCGTGACGATACCGCGAAAAAATTACTGACATGGTAGCCAAAACTGGCGTAATAGGGATGTTCGGCCAAAGCCATCAGTTGCACCGTGTTGTAGCCCGCACGGGCAATTCGTGGCAGGATATGATTGGTAAAGTAGTCAAAACTCGCCACCTGCTCAGCCTCGCTACTCATACCGACATGCGCCTCGTAGATGAGTGGTACAGTGGGTTTATCGGGTACTGGAGCCTGCCAGGAATATGGTGTAGCTGGCTGCCAGACGACTGCTGAAAAATCAAGTGAGCGCTGGTCTTGGACCGCGTATGTGGTGTATGACGGTAACCGCCAGCCGTTGCCACCTGGCCAATAGACTCGTAGTTTGTAATGGTCACCGTGGTGTAGTAGGTCAGCGGGCATAGTGATATGCCATTGGCCGTGATGACCTCTCTGGAGTGTGTATGCCGGCTCTTCTCGCCAGTCCGAAAAGTCGCCAACCAATACTATCTTGCTAGCAGATGGTACCCATTCACGAAACACCCAGCCAGTTGTGGTACGGTGCAGGCCGAAGTGGTGGAACCCCAGCGCAAACTCAGCGGCGGTCATATCACCGAGCAGGTGGCTGATTCGTGACTCAATATACCGTTCGCGCCGGGAAATGACCGACCGATAGGGCTGGAGCTGTTGATCTAGGTCGATCAAACTTTTTGTCATATAATTTATTATAGCGTATACGGTGGCACAGCGTGGATCGTGTGCGTGCCCCGGTCGATAGGGAGTTTGCTATAATAGCGGCATGGAGCACAGTCAAGCGAACGGTCACCCTTTTTATTTTGAAGTACAGACAAGATACGCTGATACGTTAGCGCGTACCGGGGTGATCCATACGCCACATGGCGATATCAAGACGCCAGCTTTTATCGTGGTCGGTACCAAAGCCAATGTCAAGGCGATGACCCCAGAGATGGTGACAGGTGTCGGTGCGCAGGCAGTGCTGGCAAATGCCTATCATTTATATTTACAGCCAGGCCATGAGCTTATTGCGAAGGCTGGTTATCTAGGTAAATTTATGCACTGGCAGGGGCCGACATTCACCGATAGTGGTGGTTTTCAGGTGCTGAGCTTGGGTTCGGGCTTTAAGAAGGTGTTGGCGATGAGCACTGATGTCGATGAAGAGATCGCGATCGCCAAAAAATCATCGCGCCACGCTTGGGTGGATGAACACGGTGTGATGTTTAAATCGCATCTGGATGGCTCATACCACAAATTTACGCCAGAGCTGTCTATGCAAATTCAAGCCGGCATTGGCGCTGATATTACCTTCGCTTTTGATGAGCTGACCTCACTAATTGACCCGTATGACTACCAAGTGGAAGCTCTGGCACGGACACACGCCTGGGCGGAGCGTTCGCTGGCAGAGGTCGTGCGGCTGCGTCAAGCTCACCCCGACAAACCGTATCAAGCGCTATTTGGTGTACTGCAGGGTGCGAATTATGAAGATCTGCGCACGCAAACCGCCGAGTTTTTAGGTGCGATGGATTTTGACGGCTACGGCATTGGCGGCGCGCTGGAAAAGGAAACAATGGCTCAGATAATCCGCTGGGTTAATCAGATTTTGCCTGAGCACAAACCGCGGCATTTGCTAGGTATCTCTGAGCCGGACGATATTTTTGCTGCGATCGAACAGGGGATTGACACCTTTGACTGTGTCAGCCCGACCCGCGTTGCGCGGAATGGTGCGGTCTATACGCCGCATGGTCGAGTGAATGTGCGTGGTCGAAAGTACCGCGAAATGTTTGAGCCGATTGTGGAAGGCTGCGACTGCTATACCTGCCACCACTATACTGCTGCCTATCTCTGCCACCTCTTGCATGCTCGTGAATCATTGGCAGGCACTTTGCTGTCGATCCACAACGAGCGTTTTATCGTCAAGCTGGTTGATGATATTCGGGCGAGCCTGCAGGATGGGAGCTTTCATCTATTTCGTGATGACTTTTTGGCACGATATTACGCGTGATCGCCTGCTACGATCGGTTACGTCGGATAGCCAGCCAACTCAGCAGCATGACGCTTATCAGGTGTGCGACCAGCATTAACCCAAGGGTGGTCGCATCAAGCATCATCAGTTGATCGACTGGTAGTGCGAGTTGGTGAATCAATGCTGCGACGATCAACAGGCCAAATAGGTAACTCGCCAAAAAAGCATGACTACCAACACCGTAGGCATTGAGAATACGGGTAATATAAAAGTAAATCAGGCTGTAGCATATGACGATGATGATCGCAAAAAAGAATGTCGCAAAAAGTACGCTACTACCGAGCTGGGCGGATAGCGCCAGCCACAGCTGAAGCAGCCCATAGGGTAGCATAGCGCCAGCACTTAGCAGCAGTCCGATAGTCAAAGACGGTGCGTGGGGGAGATGGGCGCGGCGGCGCTGCTCGTAGAGTGCTTGGCGGCGCTGCTGCTCACGGTAGGATAGACGAGACGGATAGACGCCGCTCGGGTGAGGCGATTCGGGGGATGATTTTTTAAACATAACCATATTGATATTATATCCACTGTCAGATAATTTGCAAGACATCAACCCCCAGTGTATGCTTATATAGATATGCTGGATGTGGTGGATCGTCAGGCGCTAGGCCGTAATATCGTCAAATACTCCTGGTTCAAGATATTTACCAAGCGGGTGTACTTGCCCCTGATCACCGTACAGTTAGTCAATGTCGGGAAAGTATCGCTTGATGAGCTGGCGCTGATCGTAGTGATTTCGTCAATTGTCCAGGCACTGCTGCAGATACCAGCTGGCTATTTAGCAGATAAAATTGGTAATCGTCGGGCTATTATCCTTGGCGCCAGCATTGCGGTGACATCGCCACTATTTTACGCGGTGATGCCAAACTTCTGGGGTGGGCTGATTGCGTCGCTGCTATTCTTTGGCGGATATTCGTTTCAGTCTGGTGCGGTAGAGGCCTTCATGCACGACACGCTGGTGGCACTCGGCAGAGCTCACGATTATACCAAGGTGATGGGTCAAGCCCAGACCTACGGATTGATCGGCAATACGGTGCTGATCATTTTGGTGCCGCTTACTTATCGAGTTCACCATTCACTTCCTTTTTTGATAGGCTTCTTGTCGCTGGCTATCACTGTGTGGCTATCGCTTCGATTTGCTCATCCGCCACGGCAAACCTCGGCAGCAGCCCGCCCGATGCAGGCAACCAAGCTTGTCATGACCGCACAGAATGTTGCCCTGTTTGTATTTGCTGGATTTTTGGCCGGCGTCTCAAATAAGGGGTTAGAGTACCGAGAGTTATTGTTTCAGCATGTCGGTATCGCTGTGGAGTGGTTTGGGGTGATTGCTGCGGTGGGGAGTCTCTTGGGTGCAGCTATGGGCTGGTATATCCACTGATTTGACCGCGTGAGGCCAATGACTTTTTATCTGGTTGACGCCTGTATTATGGCGGCCTGTATCATACTGATGGGTGTCACACCGTGGCCGATTATTGCAGTTATCGCGGTAGTCCTGTTTACTGCGTATACGCGTGTTCGGCCAATTGTGCTGCAGGCAAAGATATTAAGTGAGCTTGACCACGCGTACAAAGCGACGCTACTTTCGGCGCTCAATGTGTTTACGCTGCTTGGTGACGTCATGGCAATCAAGCTGCTGACGGCCTGCGTCACACGTGATGGCTATACAACGGGGCATGTTTGGTTTGGGCTGGCGGTCGGTGCGATTGCCTGTGGCTTGTGGCTGATCATGGGTATAGTGCAGCAACGGTATAAGAAACGGCTCGGTGTAGCCTCGAAATCATGAGCATTTCGCGGGAGAGACGCAGCTGTTTACAAGCACTGGCAAACCCGGTATAATAGGGCGCATACGCCGTGCGGTCTTTTTTATGGGGCTTATCGCGTGAAAATATAATTAAATAAAGGAGAACTTCTACAAATGGCAGATGCATTTGACCGAAGCAAACCGCACGTTAACGTGGGTACAATGGGCCACGTTGACCACGGTAAGACGACGCTGACTGCTGCGATTACCGCAGTGCTGGCGAAGCGCCTTCCAAGCGCGGTCAACAAACCAGTTGCGTACGACCAGATCGACAACGCACCAGAAGAGAAGCAGCGCGGTATTACTATTGCGTCTTCTCACCAAGAATACGAGTCGCCAAAGCGCCACTATGCGCACGTCGACATGCCAGGCCACGCTGACTATGTGAAGAACATGATCACTGGTGCTGCTCAGGTTGACGGTGCAGTGTTGGTGATCGCTGCGACTGACGGCCCAATGCCACAGACTCGTGAGCACGTCTTGTTGGCAAAGCAGGTTGGCGTGCCAAAGATCGTCGTCTTCCTCAACAAGATGGATATGGCTGACGAAGAGATGGTTGAACTGATCGAAGAAGAGGTCCGCGAGCTGCTGGAAGCAAACGGCTTCGACAAAGACGCCCCAATCATCAAGGGCTCAGCTCTGAAAGCACTTGAGGGTGACGAGAAGTACGAAGACGCCATCATGGAATTGATCGATGCGATGGATGACTATATCCCAGAGCCACCACGCGACCTCGACAAGCCATTCATCATGCCAATTGAGGATGTCTTCTCGATCAAGGGCCGCGGTACTGTGGCAACTGGTCGTATTGAGCAGGGTGTGGTGAAGCTGAACGACGAAGTTGAGATTGTCGGTCTGAAGCCAACCCAGAAGTCTGTGGTGACCGGTATTGAGGCCTTCAAGAAGTCTCTTGATCAGGGTCAAGCAGGCGACAACGCTGGTGTGCTGCTTCGCGGTATTGAGCGTAGCGATATCGAGCGTGGTCAAGTCTTGGCAAAGCCAGGCACCATCACTCCACACACCGAGTTTGAAGCTGAAGTGTACATCTTGAAGAAGGAAGAGGGCGGTCGCCACACTCCATTCTCCAAGGGCTACAAGCCACAGTTCTACTTCCGCACCACTGATGTGACTGGTGAGGTTGAGCTGCCAGCTGACAAAGAAATGGTCATGCCAGGCGACACCGTCACCTTCAAGGTGAAGTTGCTCGCTCCGATCGCCATGGAACAGGGCTTGAACTTTGCGATTCGCGAAGGTGGCCGCACCGTCGGCGCCGGCGTGGTGACAAAGATCAACAAGTAAGGTATACTTACTCACCAAAATACCTCCGAGGTGACTCGGAGGTATTTTATTGTCAGACGATTAATTTGTGTCTTAGTTTCATAAATTAATAAATTCTCCCTTTATTTGGGTGACAAGGGTCCTTTTTTGTTGGGTCTGGCTGGAAGCTTTTTGGTCGGACTGTAAACGTTGCCTCAGTTGCCTTACCTACAACATCACCCTTATCCATATTTTCTGGATTAGGGGAGTCTACCTCGACAATAAATAGGTCATCGTCATTGTAATAGTTTTTGGCTCCTTTGATATTTTTAGCCATACGGCAGAAGACAGTTTTGGGTTTGTATAATCGGCTACGCTTCTCGTTATGGTCTGGATATTGCCTTACCCATCCATCAAAGGCGTCGCCAGAGCTTTCGGTGACATCAGCAATCTGACTGCCGCCTTCACAGCCCGAATTAGTCTCCGGTACCTCCACAATACTTACGCTTTCTTGACCTTTCTTGGGTTGAGACGGCGCAACTTCGGCGAGTAAAACTGATTTACCGTCCGGCCCAGGTGAGCATATTTTAACCATCCCTTCTTCGACATAAACTTCTTTTTTTGGGTTACCTATTGGTGCACCAATTTGCCCCTCGTGTGCATCGGGATCTAGCTCATTGTGATGATCTTGGGTTTTGGTTTGCTCTGTAGTCGGACTCTCAGCCTCGGAGCTACAGCCTGCTACTCCGCTAAGGCTGGTCAGCATCAAGGCTCCGATTGCTCGCAATAGGCGACGTGATAGTAGGCGTCGACTGCTATTTGCTTCTAAAGGTGACATTGAGGGGTTTAATTCTACGGTTGACATACAAGGCTCCTCCTCTCCAATAATATCGCTGTAATGATACCATAAATATACCAAGTAGGCAAATTAATATATCACTAAAATCAACCATAAGCTCATTGACATAGCTACAGGACCGTCTATAGTATAGATAAGGAATCAGCTAAATAACTAGCAAGATTGTGAGGGCTATGGGGAAGCAAAAACTAGTGATTATCGGTGCAGGCGGCATGGTCGGTGCGGCGGCTGCCTATGCCTGCGCGGTGCGCAGTGTCGTGGAGGAGATTGTCTTGATTGATCGTGATGCTGATTTGGCGTGGGGGCAGGCGGCAGATATCAATGACGCCATGGGGATCGATCGCGATGTCGAAGTGCGTCCGGGTACTTATCGCGATATTGCGACAAACGACATCGTAGTCATCACCGCCGGTGCTCCTCAGCAGCCTGGCCAAACCCGGCTCGAGCTGGTCGAGACAAATGCCGCGATCATGCACCAGATCATCCGCCAGGTGATGCAGTATCACGCGCAGCCGTATCTGGTCATCGTCTCTAATCCTGTCGATGTGATGACCTATGTCGCTCTGCGCGCATCTGGGCTACCCAAGCAGCGAGTCCTCGGGACCGGTACGATGTTGGATACCGCGCGGCTGAAATCGCACATTGCTGACCAACTGCAGGTTTGCAGCCGGGATATCGATGCCTATATTTTGGGCGAGCATGGCGACTCATCATTTTCGACTATCGAAACTGCGCAAATCGGCGATATTCCACTTACAAAATATCCGGGGTTTCAGCCGGCTATGACCGCTGATATTGAGCAGCTGATCCGCCAGCGAGCCTATCGAGTGATCGAGACGAAACATGCCACCTATTTCGCTATTGGCTTTGTGGTGTCGAAGCTTGTCTCAGCTTTGTTGCGGTCAGCGAAGGCAGTTTACCCTGTTTGCTCACTAGTCGAGGGCGAATATGGCCTACACGATGTTGTGGTGAGCCTCCCGTCGACAGTGAGTCGCGATGGTGTCCATATTTTGACTGGGTATCCGTTGACTACCCGCCAACAGGCGGCACTGGAGCGGTCGGCCCAGGTGATTGGTCAGGCGATTTATGGTCTTGATCAGTCTTGATAGCCCTGGTATAATCAGATTCATTACTAAATATTTACTCCGAGAACTCAGCTACGTGATAGCAGAGGTTACGGGGTCGCACAACCAACAAAGGAGGAGCGATGGCTCAAGAAACAGGTATTAAGATCCGTATTCGCCTCAAGGCGTATGATCATAAAGTGATCGACCAGTCGGCGAAGCAGATTATTGATACTGCGATTCGGACTGGTGCCGAAGTAGCTGGTCCGGTACCGCTGCCAACACGCCGCAGTACATTTACAGTGGTCAAAAGCCCACATGTGTACAAAACAGGCGGCGAAAGTTATGAAATGCGCACGCATAAGCGCCTGATCGACATCACCAACGCCACGCCAAAAACTATCGATAGTCTGCAGAATTTATCACTGCCGGCCGGTGTTGACGCTGAAATTCGTATGTAGTATTGAATCTCGTATAAAGATCACGTGGCGTAATGCTTGTATTATCCACTTGTAGTTAACTTCTTTGCTACTTCACCGTTTATCCACCCGTCTCCTCTGTGGGGCGGGTGGATAATTTTCTTGCCTTCGCTCGTTTCCTATGGTACAATTAACCGGTAATTTCTATTACGCGTAATATCAACTGTTCTCCTTGATGAATGAGCAGGTCTG
>ERZ773070.358-NODE-358-length-34610-cov-106.985270_pt1 | contig 34610 bp, 22 predicted proteins | sample MGYA00580618_ERZ773070 | MGnify/ENA primary metagenome ERZ773070 (study PRJEB29015, sample SAMEA2738023) | human oral metagenome | biome: human oral; feature: human-associated habitat; material: dental | place: China | collected 2019 ... | reverse complement strand
GTGGGCGCTGCGGATCAGGTCGGAGACCTCGTTCTGGGTCAGCGGCCCGACCAGGCGTACCCGGTCGCTGAGGCCGAGGCGCTCAATCTGGGCGGCGAGGTCGTCGTGCAGCTCACCGCCGCCGGCGATGTCCAGCTCGACGGGCACGCCGAGGCTGGCGACGGCGTCGATCAGGTGGGGGAAGCCCTTCTTCGGCACGAGCCGGCCGACGGTCGCCACGCGCAGCGGGACGCTGGGCTGGATGGGGTCGCGGTAGGGGAAGCGTTCCAGCTCAAGGGCGTTGTACTGCAGGGAAATATTCGCCCCGGCCCCCGCCAGCACCTCCTGGAGATAGCGCTCGTTGAAGCGGCTGATCGCGACCACCCGGTCGGCGTCCCCGCAGACGCGGCGCAGCCACTGCCGGTCCACCGACTCGTGGTAGATGTCCTTCGCGTGTGTGGTGACGGTGTAGGGCACCCCGGTCAGCTGTGACGCGACCCACGCCATCCGCCCGGACAGGGAGGCGAAGTGGGCGTGGAGGTGGTCGATGCCGTCCTCGATCACGGAGTTGGCCAGACAGACGCCCTGCGCCACCTCGTCGGCGGGCAGCCCGGCGAGCACGGGGGCGATCTCAGCGAAGCGGCGGCGCAGGTCGTCGTGCCGCAGGGCGTCGCCGAGCTGGAGCCAGAAGTCGCTGGCATTGGTGACATATGGCACCCAGGAGACGTGGGCGCGCACCCGGGCGATCTCGGGGTGGAAGCGGGCGTCGGTGGTGGGTCGCAGCGCGTAGATCCGCAGGTCGTCGCCCTGGGCCTCGCGGGCCAGGATCTCGGTGACGGAGAACCGCGGGTACACCTTCAGGACGTATCCGATGCGGGTCATGCCACTACCTCCCTTTTCGAGCCTTCGTCATCGAGCAGCAGGTCGGCGGCGAAGCCGGCGGTGGCGGCCAGGCCGTCGCGTTCGATGTGGGACCGTCCGACCCGCCGGGTGACGGCGCCGGCGACCCAGGCGCTGAGGGCGTCGGCGGTGACGCTTGGGGCACGCAGGACGTCGATGGCTCCGGCGTCGCGCAGCGCGCGGGCGCGGATCAGCTGTTCCGGGGTGGGGGTCTCGCGGGGGACGACCAGCGCCGGGGTGTCGGTGGCGAGGATCTCGCAGGCGGTGTTGTAGCCGCCCATGGCGATGACGGCGGCGGCCTCGCCGATCCGCTCCCCCAGCCCCCGCCACGACCGGAGGACCCGCGTGCGCGGCCCGGCGAGGGCCTCGACGGCGGCGAGACGGGCGTCGTCGAGCTGCGGCCCTGCGACGACGACGTGCTCATGGCCGTCGGGCACCGTCATCCGCGCGGCGGCCCGCAGCAGTGCGAAGCCGTCGGACCCGCCCCCGGCGGTGGTGAGCACGAAGGGGCGTCCGACCGGCTCGGCGCCGCGGTCGAGGCCGCGTCGGCCATGGGCCAGGTAGCCGGTGAACCGGACCCGCCCGGCCAGGGCGTCGGGCACCTCGCCGTCGGCGACCGGGTCGTGGACGGCGGGATCGCCGTAGACCCACACCTCGTCGAGAAGGGCGTTCAACTCCGTCGGGTCGCCGAGGGCGCGCCACTCGGCGGCGGCGACGGCGGGATCGTCGAGCACCTCGCGCAGCCCGAGCACGACCCGCACGCCGGGGCGCTCGGCGCGCAGCCGGTGCAGCGGACGGCACAGCTCCCGCTGCACCCCGTAGACGTGACGGTCGATGATCACCAGGTCGGGGGCGTGGGCGAGCAGGGCCGCCTCGACGAGGGCCGAGCGGAGTCCGACGAGCCGGCCCGTGGAACAGGCGAGCCGGCGGGCCTCGTAGCCGGCGGGGCCCTTGGCGACGCCGGGGATGGTCAACCAGTCGAAGCCGACGGGCAGGACGCAGTCGTCCCCCATGGACAGCCCGGTGACGAGGAGCCCCGAGAGGGGACGGCCGGTGGCCCCCGGGACGGCCCGGGAGAGGGCGTGGGCGAGCGCCAGGTTGCGGCGCACGTGGCCCAGCCCCTGGGAGTCGTGGCTGCAGAGGAGCACTCGGATGGTCGTGTCGTCCACGGGGATGTTCCGATCGGTTCCAGGCACCGGACCCCGACGGTGATGCGTTCCGGGCTCGGCGCGCATGGTGCGGCGCCGGAGTGCGGTGTGCGTTTTCAGGAGTGGGCGGGGCCTGCGCCCTCGGCGCGGCCCGGTACGGGACAGCCGGTTCCCGACCGTCGGCGTCCACCTGAACGGGCGGGCTGCTGTCGTGCACGGTCTCGACTTCTGCCGTCGGCCCCCGATCGGTGCCGACGCCCGCCCTCGGTGGCGGGGTGACCGACTATAGCAAGGGCCCTCGGGGGGTCAACCGGCATCGACCCGGGGCCTCGAGCGGTGAGTGCGGGCCACCGGTGCTCGCCCACACCGATGACCCGCACTCCTCGAGCGATTCGCTGAGGCTAGCCTAAACCATTCCCTCCGGGAAGGGAAGGCCCGCCAACGCTCCCCGTCACGAACATCCTCGTCAGACCCGACTCACCCCTGGGGATCGACGAGAACGAGGGCCATGCGGCAGTCGGTCTCGGCCCTGACCGAGTGCGGAGTGTCGGGGGCCATGTAGAGGCAGTCGCCGGCGCGAAGCAGGTTGTCCTCGCCGTTGAGGCGGAAGACCAGCTCCCCCTCGAGGACCTGGACGACGGCGGCGCGCGACGAGGTGTGCTCGCTGAGCGTCTGGCCGGCGCCGAAGGTGAACTGGGTCACCTGGAGGAGGTCGTTGTCCACGAGAATGCGCGAGACGATGCTCTCGGCCACGAGGGGCAACTCGGCGACGATGCCGGTCCTCACGACATTCTCGGTACGGGTGGTCTGTCCGTCGCCCATGGGGCTCTCCTTCTGCTGCTCCCCGCCCCGGCGCCTCCCGCCGGCGGGCGCCCGGGGCGCTGCCTCACATGCCGAGGCAACCCTAACCAGATGTTTTCCAAAACGGAAGCCTTGGTAAACGGGCCATCGCCCGTCCCCCGATTCCACCGTGCGCGAACGGACCCGGCCCCGGCGGGCGGGACCGGCGACGGACTCGGACGCCCCCACTTGAATGAGTGAGCACTCACTCATACTCTCGCTGTCTGTGAGCAGAGCAGCACCCATGCCCCCCGAGGAGCGGCGCCGGGCGATCATCGCCGCGGCGCGCCCGCTCCTCGTCGCCAACGGGGGCGGATTCACGACGAAGCAGGTGGCCGAGGCGGCCGGGATCGCCGAGGGCACGATCTTCCGCGTCTTCCCCACGAAGCAGGCCCTCTTCGACGCCGTCATCGCCGATGTGCTCGACCCGACCCGTACGACGAGGGCACTGCGGGCGCTGCCCGAGCACGGCAGCCTCGTCGAGCGCATCACGGCCATCCTGGCCCTGCTCTACTCCGACATGGACACCGTCGAGGAGGTCTTCATGGCCGTCCACGCCATGCCCTCCGACGACTTGACTCCCCACAAGCCCCCGATGAAGAACTGTGACGGCCGCCCCACGCGCTCGGACGACCTGCGAGCGGCCATGGCCGTGGCGCTGGCCCCCTGGGCCGACGAGCTGTCCGTCCCGCTGGAGCAGGCCGCGGCCTGGCTCCGCTCGGTGGCCATGGCGACCTCGCACCCCTTCCTCAAGCAGGGCGCCGACTTCCCCCCGGAGCTCGCCGCGCGCCTGCTCGTCCACGGTCTCGAGAGGGATCACGCATGCTGACGAAGCTCATCGGGCGTTTCGGCGGCCGGTACAGGGGCTGGTTCGCCCTCATCGTGCTGCTCCAGGCGGCCGCCTCCGTGGCCTCGCTCATGCTGCCCAACCTCAACGCCCGCATCATCGACACCGGCGTCGCGTACGGCGACACCGCCTACATCTGGCGCACCGGCGGCCGGATGCTCGCCGTCGGCGGCGCCCAGGTCGTCGCCCAGTGCCTGGCGGCGGTCCTCGGCGCCCGACTGGCGATGGGCATCGGACGCGACATCCGCGCAGGCCTGTTCCACACGGTGCTGAACTACTCCAGCCAGGAGGTCGACCACTTCGGCGCCCCCTCGCTCATCACCCGCACGACCAACGACGTGCAGCAGGTCCAGCAGCTCATCCTCATGACCTGCATCATGATCCTCGGCGCCCCGTTCACCATGGTCGGCGCCGTCATCATGGCCCTGCGCGAGGACATGGGCCTGTCGTGGATCGTCGCCGTGGCGGTCGCGGTCCTCATCGTCCTCGTCGGGGCCATCGTCCGCCAGATGACCCCGGCCTTCCGGAAGAACCAGAGGAGCATCGACCGCATCAACCAGGTCGTGCGCGAGCAGCTGAGCGGCATCCGGGTCATCCGCGCCTTCGTCCGCGAGCGCCGCGAGCGCAAGCGCTTCGACACGGCCAACCGGTCGCTCATGCTCCTGGGCTTCCGGATCGGCGCCTTCTTCTCGCTGCTCATCCCGATCGTCATGCTCATCATGAACGCCTCCACCGTGGGCGTGTGGTGGTTCGGCGGGCTGCGCGTCGACAGCGGCGACATCCAGGTGGGCCAGATCACCGCCTTCATGACCTACATGTTCCAGATGCTCATGAGCGTCATGATGGCCGCGATCATGATGATCCAGCTGCCCCGCGCGCAGGTCTGCGCCGGGCGCATCATGGCGGTCCTGCGCACCCGCTCGACCGTCGTCCCCGCCGATCGGCCCGTGCGGAAGCTGGCCGAGACCGGCTCGATGGAGATGACCGACGTCGAGTTCAGCTACCCGGGCGCCGAGGAGCCCGTGCTCCACGACATCAACATCTCGCTGCGCCCCGGCACGACGACGGCCGTCATCGGGTCGACCGGCTCGGGCAAGACGACGCTGGCCAACCTCGTGCCGCGCCTGTACGACGTGACGGGCGGCTCGATCAAGCTCGACGGCGTCGACATCCGGCGCCTCGACATGGACCTCCTGTGGAGCCGCATCGGCCTCGTGCCGCAGCGGCCCTATCTGTTCAGCGGCACGGTGGCCTCGAACCTGCGCTACGGCAGCCCGGAGGCCACCGACGACCAGATGTGGGCCGCACTGGCCACCGCGCAGGCCGCCGACTTCGTCGAGCAGATGGACGGAGGCCTGGAGGCCCCCATCGCGCAGGGCGGCTCGAACGTCTCCGGCGGTCAGCGCCAGCGCCTGTCGATCGCCCGGGCCCTCATCAAGAGGCCCGAGATCTACGTCTTCGACGACGCCTTCAGCGCCCTCGACGTCGCCACCGACGCCCGCCTGCGCGTCGCGCTCGCGGCCGAGACGCGGGACGCAGCGGTGCTCATCGTCGCCCAGCGCGTCTCGACGATCCGCGACGCCGACCAGATCATCGTGCTCGACTCCGGACGCATCGTCGGACGCGGCACCCACGCCGAGCTGCTCACCGAGTGCACGACCTACCAGGAGATCGTGCACTCGCAGATGAGCGCCGAGGAGGCCGCCGCATGAGCCGCACCACGAGAAGACGCGGCGGGACGAGGGCCAACGAGCGCCCCGACTACGCCAAGAACGTCCAGCGGGGCGGGGGCCCCGGCACGAGCCGGGTGCACGAGAAGGCCGTCAACTTCGGGCCGTCACTGCACCGGCTCGTCGGCGAGCTGTCGCCGCACCGCTGGAAGGTCCTGCTCGTCATCGCCATGGGCTTCATCGGGGTGGCCTTCAACGTCTACTCCCCCCGACTGCTGGGCCGGGCCACGAACGTCGTCTACGAGGGCTTCATCGGCAGGATGCTGCCCGCCGGCATGACGAAGGAGCAGGCCATCGCCGCCCTCGAGGCGGCCGGCAGGACCGACCAGGCCCAGATGATCTCCGGCCTGGACGTCGTGCCCGGCCAAGGCATCGACGTCACCCGGCTGGGCCGCATCCTGCTGGTCTGCATGGCGCTCTACGTGCTCGCCGCGACGCTGCAGTTCCTGCAGGGCTACATCCTCAACCGCGTCGTCCAGCGCTCGGTGTACTCGATGCGCGACCAGGTCAGCGACAAGCTCGACCGCCTGCCGCTGAGCTACTTCGACGCCCAACCCCGCGGCGAGCTGCTGAGCCGCATCACGAACGACATCGACAACATCCAGCAGACGCTCCAGCAGACGCTCTCGCAGATCCTCAACGCGGTGCTCCAGCTGGTCGGCGTGCTCGTCATGATGCTCACCGTGAGCCCCCGGCTCACGCTCATCGCCCTGTGCGCGATCCCCGTCTCGCTCGTCGTCTCGGTGCTCATCGGCCGGGCCTCGCAGAGGCGCTTCGTGGGCATGTGGACCGCGACCGGCGTCCTCAACGGCCAGATCGAGGAGGCCTTCACCGGCCACTCACTCGTCAAGGTCTTCGGACGGCGCCGCGAGGTCGAGGCCGTGTTCGCCAGGACGAACGAGGATCTCTACCGGCAGAGCTTCGACGCCCAGGCGATCAGCGCGGTCCTCATGCCGGTCAACTTCTTCGTCGGGAACCTGACCTACGTGGCCGTGGCCGTCGTCGGCGGCCTGCGCGTGGCGAGCGGCCAGATGGCCCTCGGCGACGTGACCTCGTTCATCCAGTACTCGCGGATGTTCACCCAGCCGATCACGCAGGTCGCCTCGATGGCCAACCTGCTCCAGTCGGGCGTGGCGAGCGCCGAGCGCGTCTTCGAGGTCCTCGACGCCGCCGAGCAGGCCCCCGACGCGGACGGCTCGCTCGAGCTGCCGGTCGCCGGGCACGTCGAGTTCGACCACGTGCGCTTCTCGTACAGCCCCGACAAGCCGCTCATCGACGACCTGTCGCTCGACGCCAGGCCGGGCCAGCAGATCGCCATCGTCGGCCCGACCGGAGCCGGCAAGACCACGATGGTCAACCTGCTGGAGCGCTTCTACGACGTCGACGGCGGCTCCATCCGCATCGACGGCGTCGACGTCAACGCCGTGCCGCGCGCCCAGCTGCGCGACCAGCTCGGCATGGTCCTCCAGGACACCTGGCTGTTCGGCGGCTCGATCCGCGACAACATCGCCTACGGCAAGCCGGGCGCCACGGACGATGAGGTCGTCGCCGCCGCCAAGGAGGCCTACGTCGACCGCTTCGTCCACACCCTGCCGGCCGGCTACGACACGGTCATCAACGACGAGGGGACGAACGTCTCCGCGGGCGAGAAGCAGCTGCTGACCATCGCCCGCGCGTTCATCTCCGATCCGTCGATCCTCATCCTCGACGAGGCCACCAGCTCCGTCGACACCCGTACCGAGGCCCTCATCCAGAAGGCGATGGGGCGCCTGCGCGAGGGACGGACGAGCTTCGTCATCGCGCACCGGCTCTCGACGATCCGCGACGCCGACATCATCCTCGTGATGGAGCACGGCGACATCGTCAAGCAGGGGAGCCACGACGAGCTCATCGCGGCCAGGGGCGCCTACTGGCGCCTCTACCAGGCCCAGTTCGCCGGGGACCGGGGGGCCGCCTAGGCAAGGAGGCGGTCCCCCGGAACCACCCGGGGCAGCGGGCGGCTCTCGCAACAAGAAGGGCCCGGTACCGAGCACCCTCCGGTACCGGGCCCTTCCCGCGTCCTCCGCGGACGGTCAGCGGGTCAGCAACCGCTCCAGCGACAGCGGCTCGCGTCCGGTCAGGGCCCGCACGTCGTCGGTGACGGCGGCGACCTCGCCCGCGGCGATGGCCGTGTAGGTGCTGACCCAGGCGTCGAGCTGCCAGTCGGGGACGCCGTAGCGGGCGCGCGAGGCGCGGGCCTGCTCGACGGTCTCGTTCCGGTAGCGCGTCGGCACGCCGGTCAGGCGGGTGACGGTCTCGGCGACCCGGGCGAGGCCGATCGCCTCCGGGCCGGTGAGTTCGTAGGTGGCGCCGGCGTGCGGGGCCGGGTCCGCGAGGACGGCCGCCGCGCTGGCGGCGACGTCGGACTGGGCGACCGCCGAGACGACGCCGTCCCCGGCGGGGCCGGCGATGACCCCGTCGACGGCCATCTTCGGCAGGAAGTCGAGGTAGAAGGAGTCGCGCAGGACGGTGAGGGCCATGCCGGAGGCGCGGAGGGCCTGCTCGGTGGCCCAGTGGGTGCGCGAGAGGGTGAACACGGCGTCGGGCGCGGCGCCGAGGAACGAGGTGTAGACGATGTGCGGCACGCCGGCAGCGGCGGCGGAGGCGACGAACGCGCGGTGCTGGTCGAGTCGGTCGGCGCTCTCGGCGGCCGAGACCATGAGGAGCACGTCGAGCCCGGCCAGGGCCTCGCGGTTGGCCGGGTCCGCGTAGCCAGTGGTGGTGCGCACCCGCCAGGGGCCGCGCGGGGCGCGGGCGGCGTCCCGGACGATGAGGACGAGCTCGTCGGGCCCGTTCTCCAGCAGTCGCGCGACCATGCCGCCGATGCGGCCGGTGGCCCCGTGATCCCGATGCGCGCCATGGCGCTCCCCTCCCGTCGTCGGACGACCGGACGGCGGCGACCCCGACGGGCCCGGGCCGCCGACCGCCCGCATGATCCCACATGCGAGCGGGCCCCACAAGCAGTTCCGGGCCCGCGGCCGGCCGATTCCCCTCAGGGCGGACCGGGCCCCGCGCGCCGGAGCGGACCGCCCGACCCGTCGGGGCTCCTCCCCGGCTCCGACTCCCCGGCTCCGACGACCCGGGGCGCATCCCCATCGGTGGACACGCCCGCTCCGCCGGGGCTCCTCCCCCGCGGAGGCCCCCACTCGGGCCCCGGGCCAGCGCGCGCGGCGTGCCGTTGTTGTCCGGGGAGGCTTGTTCACAGCACGCCAGAATAAATACCTGACAAGGGGAGACGCTCCCGCGGTCGACGGTCGACTCCTGCGACTAGGCCTCGGGGTTCATTGATCGGCCGCGGGTGCGGACCCCGGGTGCGCGCGGCGTGCCGGCGGCCTCCGGCCCCGCCCCGTCGAGGGGTCCCCCGCGCGGCTTGGAGTCGGTCGGACTCACCGGAACGTCGTGCGGTCCACGCGGAGGAGCACCGCTCCGTCTCCGCTCACCGTGGCGGCGGGTTCGGGGTCCAGGACCAGATCGACGCACAGCCGTTGGCCGTCGGGCCCGCGGGACTCGTAGGAGTACGAGCGGTTCGCCAGGTGCGTGCTCCCGGTCACGGCATGCACGAGCCAGGGGTTCTGGCGGCGCAGCCCTATCAGCCGCTGGTGGAGCCGGAGCATCCAGTCCCCCGTGGAGGGGAGCCGGGCGGGGCCGTCCGGGAACGCCGGACGGATCTCGTCGTCGCCGCCGGGCCCGTCGGTCTTCACGCCGCGCCAGGCGTACTCGTCGCCGTAGTAGACGGACGGGATGCCTCCCACGGTGAACAGGATGACGACGGCCAGGGCCGCCAGCTGGTCACCGATCCTGGTGGCGATCCTCGTGACATCGTGGTTGCCCACGAAGGTCATGGGGACGAACTCGTCCATGAGCCGATCGTGTCTCGTGAGGCACCAGTCGAGTTCGAAGAAGTTCCCGTCGAGCAGCGAGCTCCAGATGGCCTTCCACAGCTCGTACTGGGTCAGCGAGTCCATGCCGGAGCGGCGGATGATCTCCCTGTGGTCGCCGTGGATCACCTCGCCGACGAACCAGCTCGCGGGGAACTCGGCGCGGACCCGGGGCAGCACCCGGGCCCAGAACGCCGGGGGCACTCTGTAGGCGGCGTCAAGCCGCCAGGCCGACGCGCCGCGCCGCAGCCAGTGGCGCATGACATCCGAGACGAGGTCGACGACGGCCTCGCTCTCATGATTCAACGCGGCAAGGCCGCGGTGACCCTCGAAGTCGGCGTATGTCAGTTCGCCGCCCGAACGATCGATCCGGAACATCGCCTCCTCGGGCCCTCCGGCCAGTGCCCTGCGGAAGAGCGGGTGGGCGGTCCCGACATGGTTGAAGACGCCGTCGAGCATGACGACGATGCCGCGCCGACGGCACTCTGCGATGAGCCGGTCGAAGGCCGCGTCGTCACCGAGCCGCTCGTCGATGGCGAAGAAGTCGGTCGTGTCGTAGCCGTGGGACTCCGAGCGGAAGACGGGCCCCAGGGCGAGGCCGTTGGCGCCGAGCGCGATGAGATGGTCGAGCCAGGGGGTGATCCTGTCGAGCCGGGGCGCGGGGACTCTTTCCGCGTCCGTCGGACGGATCGGGGCGCCGGTGAGGCCCAGCGGGTAGACGTGCCACCAGATGCAGTGGTCGATCCAGGCCGGCCCGGCGCTCCTCCTCTCACCGCGGTCACCTCTCATGCGGGGCCCCCAGTCGCCGGAGAATCCTCGCGGCCTCGCGGAGGGTGGCGAGCTCCCCCCTGTCGAGACCGGAGAGGGCACCGCGGAGCCACTGGTCGCGCAGCCGCATGTCCGCCTCGAACGCGTCACGACCCGCAACCGTGACGCGCAGCACGCTGCACCGCCCGTCCCGCGGGTCGGGCGACCGCTCGACGAGGGAGGCGGCCTCCAGCTCGGCGAGCGGCCTGGTCAACGACTGCGCGTGCTGCCGCTCCTCCGCGCTGATCCGCGACGGCGTGCTCTCGCCCTCGCGGACCAGATGGCTCAGGATCGCGACCTTGTTGTTGCTCAGCGCCGACTGCCCCCGTCCCACGCGCAGCCGGCGCGCGAGGCGCAGCACGGCGGCGCGCAGTGGCGGGGCGACCGTCCCCGGTGTCAAGTCCTCGGACATGAAAACTAAGCTATCACTTAGCATATTGCCAAGCAATCACTTGCTTTCTGGGAGGGGACGGATGGGGCGGGAGCCGGCGATCCGGTCGACGGCATCGGTGGGCGAGGCGCTGCTGAGCGGTGCGGAGACGATGGTGGTGGTGCTGCCGACCTTCTGGTCGATGCTCCAGCTGGGGACGTGGTGGGACCCTCCCGTCGACGCGATCGTCTTCGCCGTGATGCTGGGAATCGCCCTGCCCCGCGCCCTGCGGGCAGTCGACCGGTCCGAGCTTCCCGCCGTGCTCGGGCTGTTCGCGGCGTCGAGCGGCGCGGCGGTCGGATGCGGAATGCTCCTGGCCCCCGACACGCGCCGGCGGGTGTGGGGCTGCGCCGCCTTCTCGGCCGGCGTCGCCCTGCTGGTGTGGCAGCGGCGCTTCTCCCCGTCCCTGCGGCGGCCGGGAGTGATCGCCTCGACGCCGTTCATCGCCGTCCTCGCTGCCCCGAGGAGCATCGACCCGACATGGACGCTCCTGGGATGGATGCTCCTCGCAGCGGGGGCGGCCATGACGTGGGCGCTGACCGTGCGGACGCTCAGCGGTCTCACGGAGCCGCCGTCCCGTCCCGAGCCCCCGCGCCGGCGCAGGGGCGGCCCGCAGGCGAGCACGCGGATGGCGGTCCAGCTGGGCTGCGCGACCGCCGCCTCCTTCGCTGCCGCGCAGCTCATGGACCCCGATCACCTGGTGTGGCCGGTCCTCACCGTGCTCATCGTCCACAGCGCGAACCAGGGGCGCGGCGACGTGCTCTGGAAGGGGGCCCAGCGCATCATCGGCGCGCTCGCCGGAACCGCGATCGCCACCGTCCTGTCCACGTGGTCGAGCACCGGCGAGGCCAGCACCCTCGTCGCCCTCTTCGCGATCCTCGCGGTGGCGGCAGCGGCGCGCCCCTGCGGCTACGCCTTCTGGGCTGCGGGGATCACCGCCGCCCTCACCTTCCTCTACGGGTACTTCGGCGAGTCCGCGAGCGAGATGCTGGGCCACCGGCTTCTCGGCGTCCTCGTCGGCGGGGCGATCGGCATGGCCAGTGCCTGGTTCATCCTGCCCGTGCGCACCGTCGACGTGGCACGGTTGCGCACCGGTGCCCTGCTGGCGCTCTGCCGCGACGCCCTCTCCGCGGCCGGCCGCGGCGAGCCGGTCGCCGCCTTCGAGCAGCCTCTGGCAGCGGCCGATGAGCGTCTGCGCAGGCTCAGCGGCACGATGAGGGCCGCGGGGCTCCTGGGCTCGGGGACCGCCCGCGAGCTGCGGAGCGTCATGGCCGATGCGCACGCCCTGGCCAGTCGGCTCCTGGGGTTGTCCGCCACCGACAGACCGGTGGGGCACGAGGAGCTTGGCCTGCTGGCCCGTTGGCTCGCCGCCGCCCACGAGGCGCTCGCGAGCAGCGGCGGGCGCTCAGGGCCCCGTCGGGGCACGCCGGCCGCACCCGACGGCCCCGGCGCCCTCAGCCGGCGTCGGCGACGATGATCTCGCGGACGGCCTCGACGAGGTCCTCGGGCAGGGGCGCCGCACCCCCGTGGACGATCCCCCGCACCCGGGCCTCGCGCAGCGCGACGAGCTGGTCGAGCGGGGAGCCCTCGGCGACGAGACGGCTGATGAAGCCCTTCGCCGTGTGCGCGCACTGGGCCGCGGCGAGCAGCTCGTGGACGCGCCCGGCGACGTCGTTGGCGCCCAGCGCGGCGCCGGGCACGTGCGCGGTGAGGCCCTCGGCCGCCGCGGCGTCGCCGAGGTCGACCCGCAGGCCCTCGCCGCGGGCGGACCCGCCGACGCCGACGAAGCGCACCCGCCAGTGCCGTCCGGCCGGGATCGCGCCCGTCGCGCCGACGGCCGGGTGCACGGTGAGCGTGCGGGCGCCGTCGTCCCACTCGACGCGGGTGCGGGCGGTGGCGGGTTCGAGGGCCCCGTCGTCCTCGACGAGCTCGTAGGCCCCGTCGGCGCCCGGCACGACGAGCAGCTCGAGCTCGTCGGGGTTCTCGGTGGAGGCGCCGACCGCCAGCGGGACGATCGAGCCGGCGCGGGCGAGCACCGGGATGGCGTCCAGCCCCCGGCGCATCGTGAGGAAGCGGTCGCCCCGGTGGACGATCCCCGTGAGGACGTCGACCCAGGTGCCCGGCGGGAGCCAGACGCGGGCCGCGGCGGTCTGCGAGGCCTCGTCGCGGGGCCGGGTGAGGGGCGCGACGAGCAGGGCGCGGCCGAGCAGGTACTCGTCGAGGGCCTCGTAGGACTCGGGCCGGTCGCCCCACTCGTGGTAGACGGGCCGCACGAGCGGCGCCCCGGCCGCCCATTCCGTGTACAGATAGGGCACGAGCGCGTGGCGCATCCGCAGGAAGCGCGTCATGACCTCGCGGGCCGGGGCGCCGTAGTTCCACGGCTCCTTGCCGGCGAACGGGTCGTCGGTCGAGTGCAGCCGGTTGAACGGCGAGAAGACCCCGAACTGCAGCCAGCGGGTGGCCAGCTCGTCGTCGTGGACGCCGAAGATGTGCCCTCCGATGTCGTGGCTCCACATGCCGTAGCCGATGTTGGCGGCCGTCGCGGTGAACCGCGGCTGGAAGGCCAGCGAGGCCCATGTGGCGACGGTGTCGCCCGAGAAGCCCACCGGGAAGCGGTGCGAGCCGGGCCCGGCGTAGCGCGACAGGATGAGCGGGCGCCTGCCCCGGGCGGCCATGTCGGCGGTGTGCAGCTGGTTGAGCCGCCACAGCGGGTCGACGCCGTCGGGGCCGACCTCGCCCTGCTGCCAGTCGATCCACCAGAAGTCGACGCCCATGTCCTCCAGCGGATGGTGCACCTGCTCGAAGTAGGCCCTCCGGAACGCCGGGTCGGACAGGTCGAACTCGACGGGCAGGCCGCCGGACGGGTCCCGGCCGAGCGCCTCGCACACCGCCGGGTAGCAGTCCTCGTGGGCGCGGATGCCGTCGGCGGGGTGCACGTTGAGGGTGACGCGCAGGCCGCGCCCGTGCAACCCGGCCAGGAAGCCCGCCGGGTCGTCGAAGAGCTCGCGGTTCCACGTGTAGCCGGTCCAGCCGTGCCCGGTGGCGGGATCGACGTCGGTGACGTGCCAGTCCATGTCGATGACCGCCACCGAGAAGGGGATGCCCTCGTCGGCGAAGCGGTCCATGAGGCGCTCGTACTCGCCCTGCGTGTAGGCGTGGTAGCGGCTCCACCAGTTCCCGAAGGCCCAGCGCGGGATGAGCGGCGGGCGCCCGGCGATGCGGTAGAGGTCCTCGACGGCCCCGGCGTGGTCGGCGCCGTGGACGAAGACGTAGAGGTCGACGGCGCCGGGCTCCCTGGGCAGGAGCCGTTCGCCGTCGACGACGCACGAGGCCGAGTCGTCGAGCACCGACAGGCCGTTGCGGGTGGCGAGGCCCTCGCCCATGTCGATGGGCCCGTCGGCCCCGTCGAGGGTGCGGGCGGTGCCGCCGAGGTTCGAGGCCAGGCCGAGGGCGGGGCCGAACAGGTTCGGCAGCGGCAGCCCGTAGCGCCACTCCGACTGGTAGGTGCCGCGGCCCCTGACGCGCAGCGAGCTCGGAGCGGGCTCGGTGCCGTCGTAGTCGAGCTGGAAGGCGGCGGTGATGACCTGCGCCGCGCCGGGCTCCCGGCGCACCTGGGCGCGCACGGGCGCCCAGGGCCGCGCGGTCACCACCTGGGTGGGGCGGTCCTCGAAGACGCCCCGCGGGCTCCACTCGTAGCGCAGCAGGTGCTCGCCGAGGACGCTGATGCGCCAGTGCTCACCTGTCAGCCGCAGCTGCTCGTACTCCGTCAACGGCATGATTCCCCCTTGTCATCCGACCTGCCGCGTTCCCGACCAGCCTAGTGGATGCGGCGTCGTCCGGGCGCGCCCGGACACCTGGGCGCATCCCCGGCCCCGCGGCGGCAGTCTCCGCACGGGATTGACATCACCCTTGGTGAGAGCGCACACTCGATGCATTGTTCCCCACCGCCCAGCAGGGTTGGTGGGGATTTTTCGAGGAGGAGCGATGACGCTCAACGCCGTGGTGGTCATGGACTACCAGAACGTCCACTTGACCGCCCACGACGTGTTCGACAGGCACGGGGGCAAGCACGAAGCCCTCATCCACCCGAGGCGCTTCGCAGAGGTCGCCATCCAGCGCAGGAACAAGACGCAGAGAGACGGACACCCCGCCGCCCTGCTCAAGGAGGTCATCGCGTTCCGCGGACTTCCCCACAGCCACTACGACTGGGAACAGAACCGTCGATGCTCGGCCCAAGCACGGCAGTGGCGGCTCGACGGAGCGACCGTGGTGCTGCGCGATCTCAAGTACTCCTTCAAGTTGACCGCTGAGGGGACCCCGGACATGGACGCATGCGGGCACAAAGTACCCACGGGGCCGGGCCGGGAGAAGGGCATCGATGTCCTCGTCGCACTGACCTGTCTGCACCGAGCGCTGCTCCCCGATGTCGCTCTGGTCATCCTCGCCTCCAGGGACACCGATCTCGTGCCGGTGCTCAACACCCTCATCGACATGAGACGCGAAGACCCCGCCGTGGCCAAGGTCGAGACCGTGAGCTGGTTCAACAGGAACGCCCGCCGAGAGGGCAACCTCCCCGGGGGAAGTCTGAGGCCCGACCGAGGCAGACGCGTCTGGAACACCAACCTCGATCGCCGATGCTTCGAGGCGTCGCTGGACAGGAACGACTACTCCTGAACGACGCGTCGGGGCCGGCCCGCGGGGGCTGTGCCCCGAGCCACTGCTCGGCGCCCGGGCCGGCGACTGGGCCCGGCCCGGGCGGAGCGACGCACCGGCCCGCGCCTCACACCAGGAGCTGAAGGGCCTCGGCCACGCCGATGGCCAGGGCGGCCCCAGGACCACCCGCGACAGGTCGTGGCCGCGCCAGCCGAGCACCAAGGCGACCCCCAGGGCGACGAGCCCGGTGGTCGACGAGGGAGCGTCGGTGAGAACGGCGGGGAAGGCCATCGCCGACAGCACCGCGTAGGGCAGGTGGTGCAGGAAGCTGAGCATCCACTGGTTCGTGATGCGTCGCCGGATCGCCAGCAGCGGGACGGCCCGCATGAGGTGGGTGACGGTGGCCATGATCGCCACGCCGAACCACGGGTTCACGTCCCGGCCCCCTGCTCGTCGTCGGGCGCGGGCACCGGGACGACGGTGGCGGGCACCGCCGAGATCACCAGGGCGGTGACGATGATCCGCCACCCCGAGGCCGGGTCGGTCCGCACCGCGAGCAGGGTGCTCAGCCCGGTGCCGCCCGCCACGACGCCCAGCACGGGACGCGCCCGGGCGGCGGCCGGGGTGACGATCGCCACGAACATGACGTACATGAGCAGGCCGAAGGCCGCGGTGAGCCGCTCCGGGAGCGCATTCCCCACCAGGCCGCCGAGCACCGTGCCGCTCGTCCACCCGAGGATCGGCAGCGCGCAACCGCTCGGATGGGAGACGACGGCGAGCCGGGCGCGCGACATCCCCAGCGCGTAGATCTCATCGGTGATCCCCAGGGCCAGCAGCGTGCGTCGCACGGCGCCGACCCCGGGACCCGGACGCTGGCCCAGCGAGATCGACATGAGAACGTACCGCAGGTTCACCAGGAAGACCCCCGGGGCGAGCTGCAGCCACGAGCCGCCGCCGGTGATCACCGCCACCCCGGCCAGTTGGCCGGAGGAGGAGACATTGGTGAACGAGATGAGCCCGGCCGTCGCCGGGGGGATCCCGCCGCGGGCGCAGTACAGTCCGAAGGCCGTGGCCACGAAGAAGTAACCGACCATGATGGGGATCGAGTCCCCCATTGCGGTGAGGATCTCCTCGCGCCTGGTCACCGCGACACTCTATGCGCGCGGGCAGCCCGGCGTCGAGCCGCCCCACCCCTCGGGACCGACCGACAGGACGGAGCCGACTCGCGTCATGAATTCCCCGAGGAAGCGTTCGACGTCGACCTCCACCGCGACCCCGACCGTCTTCACGGGGTCCGACAGCCCCGCGAGACTGCCGATGGTGCGTCCTCTGGTCGGCCCCTCCAGATCGACCTGCATGGTGATGGGAAGCAGGGTGACCAGGCTCCGATCGGCGGCCACCGCGACGGCGAGCGGGTCGTGCAGACCGCAGCCGGCGATGTCCATGGCCTTCGTCTCGAAATCGATGTAGTAGTCCGTCATGTCCGCGTAGCAGCGACCGGCCTCCGTGCCAAAGTCGCGCCACGTCGATGTCTCGGCCTTGGTCAGGAGGGTCTGGTGGGTGACGTCCAAGCCGACCATGACCACCTCGGCCCCGGACCGGAACAACCGGTCGGTGGCCTCGGGGTCCTGGCTGACGTTCGCCTCCGTCCACTTGTTCACATTGCCCTCGGTGGTCAGCGCGCCGCCCATCATGACGATCGGCCCCATGGCGTCCTTGATCGTCGGGTCCTTCTCGAGAGCGGCGACGATGTTCGTCGCCGCGCCGGTCGGGATGCAGGTGAGGTCCTCGCCGTACCGGTGCGCCGATTCGATGATGAAGTCAGTGGCCGTCTGCTGTTCGACGTTGCGCCTGGCGGTGGGGATCTCGATCTCGCCGATGCCGTTCCCGCCGTGGATGAAGGCCGAGAGCTCGCTCGGGGTGAAGGAATCGGTGGTCAGCGAGTGGCCGACCCCGGCGAACACCGGGACGTCCGTGCGCCCCAGCAGTTCGAGAACGGCCAGTGAGTTGCGCACCGACCGTCCGACCGTGACGTTGCCGTACGTGGCGGTGATGCCGATGAGATCGAGTTCCGGGCTGCCGAGGGCATAGGCGATCGCGAGCGCGTCGTCGATCCCGGTGTCGAGGTCGAGGATGATCTTCTTGGTCATGATGTTCTTCCTCCGTTCGGTAGGTGTGTGTCAGCGGGCTCCGGGGGGCTTGTTCACAACTCGGCAGGTGCCAGGCAGGCCCCTCACCGCAGGACTCGTGGAGGCCTGTTCGCAGGGGCCCCGCCTCGACGCGTCCCCCTTGCCGGGTCTCCATCCTGTCGGGCCGTGAGCAGGCCTCCCGGAGACTCGTTCACAGCATTCGCGGTGAGCGTTCCGGGGTGCGCCGTCATGCCCGTCCTGGTCACCAGACGAAAAGCCCGACCATGCCCGCCGACAGCAGGGAGACGAGGATTCCCGAGAGGAGCATGCGGCCGACGTTCTTCGCGATGAGTTCATTGCGCTCCTTGTCGACGATGCCCTTGAAGGTGCCGATGATCATGCCGAGGGTGCCGAAGTTGGCGAAGGAGGTCAGGAACACCGTGAGGACCGCTTGGTGGTGCGGGGGGAACGTGGTGACGACGTCCGTGACCCGGCCCATGGCGACGAATTCGTTGGTGACGAGCTTGAGACCCATGATCTGCGACATGTCCCATGCGGCCGAGGGGTCGAGCCCGAGCAGGAGTGAGGGGACGTACATGAAGACGCCGAGGATCGATTCGAGCGACAGCGGCGACCAGATGGCGCCGAGGATCTTGTCGATGAGGGCCGCGAGGGCCACGAAGGTGATGACGTTCGCCGTGACGATGAGGACGAGCCTGCCGCCATTGAGGATCGAATCGCCGAGGAAGGAGAAGAAGGGCTCCTTCCTGGGTCTGTTCGGATCGCGTGCGACGATCCTTCCGAACCGGGCGCCGAGCCCCGACCGCGCCGTCGCCGCGGCGGCGGGCCGGGACGCGGCGGGCTGGGGCGCCGGGCCCTGCTCCGAGGCGACCGCGGCCGGCACGGGCCGTTCCCCAGCATCCACCGTCAACCCGTCCTCGTAGGTGTAGATGACGTCCTCCTCCATCGTGACGTCGACGGGGTAGAGCATCGACGTCACGATGAGAGCGTTGAGGCAGTTGAGCGGGACCGCGGTCAGGGTGTACTCCGCCGGCATCATCTGGATGTATGCGGCGAGGATCGATGCCGTCACGCAACTCATCGTCATCATCGCGATCACGACGTTGCGGGCCGGCGACATCTTCTGAAGCTGGAGCTTGGAGACGACGGGGGCCTCCGTGTTGCCGAGGAACATCATCTCGATGGAGTAGAAGGTCTCGAACTTCGGCCGGCGGGTGATGATGCTCAGGCCACGGCCGATCCACTTGATGACCCAGGGCAGGAAACCGATGTACGTGAGGATGTCGAAGATCGGCAGGATCAGCAGGATCGGGAGCAGCGCGGAGACCACGAAGTTCACCGGCTGGGGATTGAGGCCATCGGCGCCGACCCAGTTGGCGAGCGCGAAGTTGATGCCCGTCCAGGCGACGTCGACGAGCTCGTTGAAGGCCGCAGCGGCCCCTTGGACGGCGGCCCGGCCCCACGGGAAGCTGGTGAGGACCCAGGCCAGCGCCAGGTTGAGCACCGTGAGGATGCCGACGGACTTCCAGTCGATCTTCTTGCGGCCGTGCGAGAACACCAGGCCGATTGCGAGGAATGCCATGATGCCCATGGCGTCGAGTGCGAGATACATGTGAGACCCTTCGGGGGTTGTGCTGGTGAGGCTTGTTCACCGGGGCTCATGCAGGCTTCATTCCAGGAAGCCTGTCCATGGGAGCCCCAGCCGCGGTGCTCCCCTGGCCGAGCACTCATCCCGTCGTGCTGCGGATGAGCCTCCGTGAACCCACTGCCCAGGTGCTCCGCTTGGGCCTGGTCAAGGTTCCGCACAGGTCTCACCGCATCTGCGGAACGAGTTCCGACTGGGGTTGCGATCGTTGTCGACCTCCTTGTGAACAAGATTCGGAGGCTTATTCAAAACTCTTGACAAACCAGGCTCTGACCAGATATTTCTTGATGACGCGCTAGTTTTGAACAATCCTCCCGGTGTACTGGGGTTTCATTCGGAATCCGACAGCCGCCGGGCGGAGTCCCCGGCCAGGCCGCCCATGGGGCGGGATTCCGAACGATGAGGCCTGTCCACAGGGGCTGGATCATGATCGTCGCCCCTGGGCGCAGCGTCATCCGCGAACGCCGTGAACAAGCCTCGGTCCTCCGGGGGCTGGACCGACCCCGTCCCCTCCATCAGATCTGCGGAAGCCTGCGGACGGCGTCCTCGACGACGTTCCAGAAACGATCGACGGCCAGGCCCGTACCGACCTTGGTCCGGCATTCCGGATTCTCTCCGGCCCGCAGGTCGACGACGGTCATGCCATAGGTGACCCACCCGCGGATCTCGACGTCGAGCGGTGCCCGCCGGGTCTCGACGATCGTCGGGTCGATGACGTACGCCACGGCGCACGGATCGTGCGTGGGCGGATCGGGGAAGGCCTGCTGATCCCGGTAGGTGGCGCGGAAGAAATCCATGAGCCCGTTGACGACTCCCGCAAGCCTCGGGCTGGCGGCGCAGAGCCGCTCCTGGATCTCAGGGGTGCACAGCGCGCGGTGCGTGACATCGAGCCCGATCATCGTCACCGGCCACGTCTCGTTGAAGACGATGTGAGCGGCCTCGGGGTCGCACAGAATGTTGAACTCCGCCACGGGCGTGGCGTTCCCCGGCCCATGGGCTCCGCCCATCAGGACGACCTCCTTGACGCGGTCGACGATGCGCGGTTCGAGCCTGGCCGCCAGCGCGATGTTCGTCAGCGGTCCCGTCGGCACCAGGACGACCGTCCCGGGCTCGCGCGCCATGATCTCGTCGATCATCCAGCCGACCGCGTGCCGATCGGGGAGCTCGCGGGTCGGCTCGGGGAGCTCCACGCCGTCGAGCCCCGTCCGCCCATGGATCCCGGCCGCGTCGATCGCCTCACGGACCAGTGGCCGGCGGGACCCGGCATGCACGGGCGCATCGGGGCGGCCGGCCGCCTCGCAGATCGCCCGGGCATTGTATGTGACCTTGTCCAAGTCCTGGTTGCCACCGACCGTGGTGATGCCGATGAGATCGACCTCGGGACTGCCGAGCGCCATGAGGATGGCGATCGCATCGTCGTGCCCCGGGTCGCAGTCGAGGATGATTGCTGCTGCCACGATGAAACTCCTTCGTCCGCGTGGTTCGACCCGGCCGTGCCCCTTCCTCGGGTCGTCGGCCCTGGCCCCGAACCTCCCACTCGCCCGGCTCCCGGCGATCGATCGATGGTCGATGCGATGCGCGGTCTTGACGATCCGGTCGGCTCGTGCGATTGTTGTAGCACGTTTGGAAACGTTTCCACAAGGGGGTGGCGATGACGAATCCCAAGAACTCCGGCCCGTCCGAACCGACCGGCTCCCCGCAGGGCGCCGAGGCGACGCCGACGGACAGCGATCCCCGCACCCGGTCCCGTCCGACCATCAAGGACGTCGCCGCACGCGCCGGCGTGTCGCTCGGAACCGCCTCACGGGTCCTGACCAACCACCCGGCCACATCCCCAGCCGCACGCGAGAAGGTCCGTGCAGCCGCCCTCGCCCTCGGCTACCAGGTCAACCTGCGGGCCCGCTCGCTGCGGACCGCCAGGACGAATGCGATCGGCCTGATCGTGCCCGACATCCGCAACCCCTTCTTCGCCGGCCTCGCCCAGTCCATCCAGACGGAGGGCCTCGCAGACGGCTTCACGGTCTTCATCGCCTCCTCGCAAGAGGACCCGGACCAGCAGGACCAGCACCTGCGCACCCTCCTGGAGGAACAGGTCGACGGCCTGATCGTCGTCCCACTCGGCGGGATGACGCCGATGCTCGACCGGCTCAGGGACCAGCAGATCCCCTTCGTCACCGTCGACCGCACGCTCGACGGGCTCAAGGCCCCGTCCGTGGACGCCGATCCCCTTCCCGGCGTGTACGCGGCGGTGGAGGCCCTCAGGGATCTCGGCCACCAGCAGATCGTCTACGTCGGCTCCCTGCTCGGCTCCTCGACCGGGCGCGAACGCCTTCTCGCCTTCGACAACGCCAGCGATGCGCTCCTGTCCAGCACGTCGCGCATGGTCATCGCGGCGCCTCTGGACGGCGACGACTGGCTCCGCGAGCTCGACTCGTTCCTCGGGGACGGGGCCACCGCGGTCCTCTTCGGACACTCCCGGCACGCCCTCCGCGCGTTCGGCCACCTCCGTGACGCCGGAAGGGCCATCGGCGATCAGGGCATCTCGCTCGTCTCCTTCGACGACCTGGACGTCTTCAGCCTTCTCACCCCGGCCATCGCCGCCATCACGCAGCACCCGGAGCAACTCGCCGGCAGGGCGATGGCCATGCTGTCCGCCATGATCGACGGCGAACGACCGGGCTCGCAGCGGATCGAGACCTCGCTGATCCCCCGTGAATCCCTCGCCCCACCGGCCACCGGGTGACCATCCGCGGGAGCGCACCGGGCGGGAGCGAACCGCAGCCCCGGGCCCGGACCACCGCGCCGGGCCCACAGCATCCGATCAACCACCGAACCGAGGGACCAATCATGGGACGCGTCATCGTCATCGGATCCATCAACGAGGACATCACGGTCACCGTCGACCGCCTGCCCCGCCCAGGGGAGACCCTGTCGGGCACATCGTTGACCCACCGCCTCGGCGGCAAGGGCGCGAACCAGTCGGCCGCGGCCGCCCACGCCGGCGCGCAGAGCCTCTTCATCGGCAGGGTGGGGGCGGACCAGTCCGGAGCAGCCATTCGCGCCGAGCTCTCCTCGCACGGGGTCGACGTGTCGCACCTGCTCGTCGACGACGACACCACCACGGGCATCGCGATGATCGCCGTGAGCGCCTCCGGCGAGAACACGATCATCCTGGACGCCGGCGCCAACGGGCGGGTGACGGCCGAACAGGCGCGCGAGGCCGTCGAACCGTCCCCAGGGGACGTCGTGGTCCTGCAGGGCGAGATCGGCGCCGAGGTCAACGAGCGGGTGATCCGCTGGGCGCACCGGGCCGGCGCCCGCATCGTCTTCAACATCGCCCCCGCCTACAGGGTGGCCCCGGAGGTCCTCGCCCTGGTCGACTGCGTCGTCGTCAACGAGACCGAGGCCGGGATCGTCCTCGGCCGTCCGGCGCCCCAGGACACGGACAGCGCCCTCGATGCGGCGGACGGGCTCGTGGGCCTGGGGCCCCGTTCCGCGCTCGTGACCCTGGGGAGGCATGGTGCGGCCTGGTCGGACGGCGACCGGAGCGAGCACGTGCCCGCCCTGGAGCTGGGCCCGGTCGTCGACACGACCGGGGCGGGCGATGCCGCCGTGGGCACGCTCGCAGCCGCCCTCGCCGCCGGATCGGACTTCCCCGGGGCCGTCAGGGCGGGGGTGAGGGCGGGATCGACCGCCGTTCTCGCCGAGGGCGCGGCCGCCTCCTACGCCGGGATCGAGCCCCTGCAGGCCCCCTGAGGGACTCGGAACCGCGGGGTGTGGACCCTGCTGGGAGGGCCCACCGGACCGGCCTGGCATCCTGCGGGCCCCCTGGGATTCGGAACCGCGGGATGGCCGCCGAGGGCGAAGCGACGGCATGGGGCGGCGGAGGATCAGCGGCCGGATCGCCGGCGGGGTTCGATGCTCCTCTCCGCTCACGCCGGGCGCCCGGTGGACCACGCGGGCCGCGCCATGCCGGTGACCGCGCGCCCCGCACCGAGCACCCGGGGATGAGCCGGCCACGACGGGGCCGGGTCGGACGAGCGCCGCATCCCGGCTCACGAACGTCGGCGCACAGATCGTGACCGGACAGCCCCGTCGAGTAACATATCGATTATCAACGCATCGACAGTCGATATGCTCTGATGGTTCACCCGACCAGCCGTCTCACCGCGGAGGCAGCCGTGGCCACGTCGACAGACGCCCGATCAGCGGACCGCCCGATGCGCACGGCGAGCAGCGATGACCCGCATCCTGTGACCGGCGCGAGAGGAGACACCATGAACAGAACACCGACATGACAACCCCCGCCGGCCCCGCTGCGGCCCAGCCGGCCACCGCAGGGCCCACGGCGCAGCACGCCCGCTTCACCATCCGGCACCGGGTTCGCGCCATGGTCGACGAGTTCTCCCCGGCGGGCGACAATCCCTTCCCCGGCACCGGCCGGATCAGCGCCACGCCCAGCGCCGCCGTCATCGCGCTGTGCCTGGCGATCCCCCCGTTCCTGGAGATCCTGACCCTGGTGCAAGAACACGCGCTGCTCGTCACCGTCGACGCGCCCTCGTCGGGCAGCGTGCCCGCCGGTTACGAGGGCATCGCCGAACCGGCCGGCGGGCTTGGCGCGCAGTATCTCTACGCGGGAGCCCCCGCATGGGCGCTCGCCGCCTGCGGGGTTCTTGCTGCGGCTTACGTTGTCCTCCTGTTCTGCTGCGTGATCGGCGTGGGGCGAGTGTGCATTGCCACCGTCCCCCGGGATGACGCGAACGGCACCGATCCGAATGCGCCCTGGCGTCGAGTGGTGCACGAGACGAGGCGCCTGGGTCGGAGCGTCGTCGCTGCGGCAGCGGCATGCGACGGCTGCGCCTGGGTCGTTCCGTCGATCGCCGTGCCCTCCCCCGCCACGGAGGAATCGCCGCCCCTGGTGACCGCCGGCCACTTCAGTGGCGTGGTCTGGATCACCGCGTTCGTCATCGCCAGTTTCATGGCCTTCCTGGCCCATGCGCTCTCCCGGCTCCACGAGCGCACCACCCGCCTGACCGCCGAGAGCACCGTCCTGCGCGAGCAGACCGAGGGGCTGGTATGACGACGACCGCCGCACGCCGGACGGCAGCGGACGATGCGGGACAGCGGGATGCTGCACCTGTGGTCGGCGATGTGAGTGCTGCCCCGACGTCCGGTCCGCACGTCGTCTGCCACCTGGACCGGCTCCTCGACGCGCGCGGCATGACGCTCGTGGAGCTCTCCGAGCAGGTCGGGGTCACCGTCGTGAACCTCTCGGTGCTGAAGAACAACCGGGCGAAGGCCATCCGCTTCTCGACGCTCGTGGCCATCTGCGGGGCGCTGGGCTGCGATGTCGGCGATCTGCTGGAGGTCACCACGGAGGCGGCAGAAGCGGCCGGGCCCGGCACCGACGGCTGATGGGCCCGTGCCAGGGGTGTGGCTGGGCCTCGAAAAGCCAGGGCTCGACCCCGGAGGCGCCGGGCATCTTGCAGACTCCAGCGCCCCACCCGCGAGCTCGCAGGCGATCTGCACCGGGCTCCCCCGGCGAGCCGATCCGAACGGACACGCAGCAGTGAGTTTCTCACGGATGGGCACCGAAGGGCCGGTCCTGAACGACGAGCCGGGGCCGGCCCCGATGTTCGCCGATCGCCCCGGCAGGGGCGCGCCGGGCCCGCGCATGACACCGGATCGGCGGGCCCGGCGGGCTCACAGGCCGTAGCGCCGCTTGGCCTTCTCGAGCGCCGACACGTAGCCGGAGCGCTCGTACTCGTCCACCGGCGCCTCGGCGGGCACGGCGAGCATGCCGCGGGCCCGGTCCAGCGTCAGCTGGTTGCGTCCGAGGTAGCGGCGCAGGCCGTCGACGAGCTCGGCGGCGTGGCTGGCGCCGTGCCGGATGAGCGCCGAGGTGGTCATGACGACGTCGGCGCCGGCCAGCAGGTCCTTGATGACGTCGGCCGAGGTCTCGACGCCGCTCGTCGCGGCGAGCGAGGCCCCGATCCTGCCGTGCAGGGCCGCCAGCCAGGTGCGCGGGAGCCGGCCCTCGTCCGTGCTCGACAGCTCGAAGCCGGAGACGACCTCCTTGCGATGGATGTCGATGTCGGGCTGGAGGAAGCGGTTGAACAGCACGAGCGCGTCGGCGCCGGCCTCGTCGAGGCTGACGGCCATGCGGCCGAAGTTCGAGAAGTACGGCGAGAGCTTGACCGCGACCGGGACGGTCACGACGTCCTTGACCGCCTGGAGGATCTCCAGGTGGCGCTCCTCGACCTCGGTGCCGCTCATCGACAGGTCGCCGGGCACGAAGTAGATGTTCAGCTCGATGGCCGCGGCGCCCGCGTCCTCCATGCGGCGCGCGGTGGCCGTCCAGCCGCCGGTGCGCGCGCCGTTGAGGCTCGCGATGAGCGGCACGGACAGGGCCTTCGCGCCCTGCTCGAGCAGCGAGAGGTACGCGCTCGTCCTGCCGAGATCGTTGCTCGGCGGGGTCGGGAAGAAGCTCAGCGCCTCGGCGAAGCTGTCGGCGTGCGCCTCGGCGGTCTCGACGAGCCCGGCCTCCTCGTGGCGCACCTGCTCCTCGAACAGCGAGAACATGACGATCGCGCCGACGCCGGACTCCTGGAGGTCCTCCATCGACTCGACGGACTGCGACAGCGGACCGGCCGAGGCGACGAGCGGCGAGTTGAGTCGAAGGCCCATGTAGGTGGTCGACAGCTCGGTCTCGACCGGCGTGTTGACCTGGGCGTTCATCTGGTCGGCGTCCATGAGCAGATCGGTCGCGCCGTTGCCGGCCGCCGACTTGGCGGCGGCGGACGCGGCGGCGGCCCTCAGGGCCTCATCGAATTCGACGGACATGTCAGACCTCCTTGCGGGCGTCGACGGCGAACATCTCGGCGGGCCGCGAGGCCATCTCCTCGTACTCCGCCCACCGACGGTTCACCTGCTCCTGGGCGATCGCGGTGAGGCGCTCGGCCTCGGCCGGATCCTTGGCCATGAGCATCTTGAAGCGCAGCTCGGCCTTGCGGTACTCCTTCAGCGGGATGCGCGGGCGCGCCGAGTCCAGCAGGAAGGGGTTGCCGCCGACGTTGCGGGTCTCGGGGTTGTAGCGGAACAGCGGCCAGTGGCCGGAGGCCACCGCCTTGTACTGCTGCTCCAGACCCAGCCGCATGTTGAAGCCGTGCGAGATGCAGTGACTGTAGGCGATGATGAGGCTCGGGCCGTGGTAGGCCTCGGCCTCGCGGAAGGCCTTGAGCGTCTGCTCCGGGTCGGCGCCCAGGGCCACGCGGGCCACGTAGACGTCGCCGTAGGAGACGGCCTGCATCGCCATGTCCTTCTTGTTCGTCATCTTGCCCGCGGTGGCGAACTTCGCCACCTGGCCCATCGGCGTCGACTTGGACGCCTGGCCGCCGGTGTTCGAGTACACCTCGGTGTCGAGCACGAGGACGTTGACGTCGCGCCCGCTGGCGAGCACGTGGTCGACGCCGCCCGATCCGATGTCGTAGGCCCAGCCGTCGCCGCCGACGATCCACACCGAACGGCGCAGCAGGTTGTCGGCGACCGAGCGCAGGTCCTCCACGCGCAGCCTCGTCGTGTCGTCGATCGCCGGGTCGGCGGCGACGGCCGCGAGCCGGCTCTTGAGCGCCTCGACCCGATCGGCCTGGGCGCGCAGCTCGGACTCGAAGGACTGGCTGGCGTTCAGCAGGTCGTCGACGAGGCCGTCGTCGCCGATGAGCGGACGCAGCTCGGTCAGGCGCTGGCAGGCCAGCTCGTGGTGCAGATCGGCAGCCAGGCGCATGCCCAGACCGAACTCGGCGTTGTCCTCGAACAGCGAGTTGCTCCAGCTCGGGCCCCGGCCCTCCGCGTTCTTCGCCCACGGGGTGGTCGGCAGGTTGCCGCCGTAGATGGACGAGCAGCCGGTGGCGTTGGCCACCTGGGCACGATCGCCGAACAGCTGGGTGAGCAGCTTGAGGTACGGGGTCTCGCCGCAGCCGGGGCAGGCGCCGGAGAACTCGAACAGCGGCTCGAGGAACTGCGTGCCGCGCACCGAGCCGAAGTTCACGCGGGTGCGCTGCGGGTGCGGGATCGTCTGGAAGAACTCGACGTTGGCGCGCTCGTTCGTGCGGTCGAGCACGGACTCCAGGTTGATCGCCTTGCGCTGGGGCCGGCCGAGCGGGCGGACGGGGCAGGCCTCGACGCACAGGCCGCAGCCGGTGCAGTCCTCGGCGAAGACCTGGAGCGTGTAGCGGGCATCGGGCAGGCCGGCGGCGTCCAGCGGCATCGACTGGAAGCTCGCCGGGGCGTCGTCGAGCACGCCGGGCTCGTAGTACTTGGCGCGCAGCACGCCGTGCGGGCAGACGAACGAGCAGTTGCCGCACTGGATGCAGTTCTCCTCGTCCCACACCGCGATGATCTCCGAGACGTTGCGCTTCTCGAAGCGGGTCGTGCCGGACGGGTACGAGCCGTCGGCCGGGATCTTCGAGACCGGCAGGGTCTCGCCGCGCTCGGTCATCATGGCCGCGGTGACGTCCTTGACGAAGTCGGGAGCCGTGTCGGGCACCGGCGGCAGGTAGCCGGTGGTGCTCGTCGCCTCGGCGGGCACGTCGATCCTGTGCAGATGCTCGAGGGCCGCGTCGACGGCGGCGTGGTTCTTGTTCACGATGTCCATCGACTTCTTGGCGTAGGTCGCGGTGATCGAGTCCTTGATGGCCTTGATCGCGTGCTCGGCGGGCAGCACGCCCGAGATCGTGAAGTAGCAGGTCTGGAGCACCGTGTTGGTGCGATTGCCCAGGCCCACCTGGCGCGCCACGGAGCCGGCGTCGATCGCGTAGACCTGCAGGTCGAGGTCGATGATCTTGCGCTGCATCGGCGCGGGCAGCCGGCTCCAGACCTCCTCGGTCGGGTACGGCGAGTTGATGAGCACCGTCGTGCCCCTGCGCGCGAAGGCCAGCACGTCGATGCGCTCGAGGTCCGCCCAGTGGTGGACGCCGATGAAGCCGGCCTGGGTGACCAGATAGGGGGCCCTGATCGGATCGGGGCCGAAGCGCAGATGGCTCGTCGTACGGCCGCCGGACTTCTTCGAGTCGTAGACGAAGTAGCCCTGGGCGTAGATGCCCGGCTCGTGGCCGAGGATCTTGATGGTGTTCTTGTTGGCGCCGACGGTGCCGTCGGAGCCGATGCCGTAGAAGACGGCGCGCCGGGTCTGCGGGTCCTCCAGGTCGATGCTGTCGTCCCAGGGGATCGACAGATTCGTCACGTCGTCGGTGATGCCGATGGTGAAGCGGCGCTTGGGCTTGTCCTCGGCCAGCTCGCCGAAGACCGCCGCGCACATGCCGGGCGTGAACTCCTTGCTCGACAGGCCGTAGCGGCCGCCGATGACGACGGGCAGCTCGGCGCGCTCGCCGGCCGAGTAGGCCTCCGACAGCGTGGCGGCCACGTCGAGGAACAGCGGCTCGCCGTTGGAGCCGGGCTCCTTGGTGCGGTCGAGCACGGCGATGCGCCTGACGGTGGGCGGCAGCGCGGCGACCAGCTGGGCCGCCGGGAACGGGCGGTACAGGCGCACGACGAGCAGGCCCGTCCGCTCGCCCTGCTCGTTGAGCTTGGTGACGGTCTGCTGGACGGTCTCGGCGCCCGAGCCCATGATGACGATGACACGCTCGGCGTCGGGGGCGCCGAAGTAGTCGACCAGGTGGTACTGACGGCCGGTCATCGCCGCGAAGTCGTCCATGGTCTCCTGGACGACGCCGGGCACCGCGTTGTAGTACGTGTTGCCGGCCTCGCGGCCCTGGAAGTAGACGTCGGCGTTCTGCGCGGTGCCGCGGATGAACGGGTGCTCGGGGCTCAGGGCGCGCTCGCGGTGGGCGCGGATGAGGGAGTCGGGCACCATCGCGCGCAGCTCGTCGTCGGTGAGCTGGATGCACGTGTTGAGCTCGTGGCTCGTGCGGAAGCCGTCGAAGAAGTGCATGAACGGCACCCGCGAGCGCAGCGTGGCGACCTGGGCGATGAGCGCGTTGTCGTGGCACTGCTGGACGCCGGTCGAGCACAGCATGGCCCAACCGGTCTGGCGGCAGGCCATGACGTCCTGGTGGTCGCCGAAGATCGACAGGCCCTGGGTGGCCAGGGAGCGGGCGGCCACGTGCATGACGGTGCTCGTGAGCTCGCCGGCGATCTTGTACATGTTCGGGATCATGAGGAGCAGGCCCTGGGAGGCCGTGAAGGTCGTGGACAGCGCGCCGCCCTGGAGCGCCCCGTGGAGCGCGCCGGCCGCGCCGGCCTCGGACTGCATCTCCATGACGCGCGGCACCTGGCCCCAGATGTTGTGACGGGCCTTGGCCGACCACTCGTCGGCCAGCTCCGCCATCGGGGAGCTCGGGGTGATCGGGTAGATCGAGCAGAGCTCGTTGATGCGGAAGGCCACGTCGGAGGCGGCGGTGTTGCCGTCGCAGATCATCTGGTTGCGCCGGTCGCGCTCCTCACGGGTCTCCTGGACGTCCTCGGCGGCGTCGCGGGCGCCCTCGGCGACGTCGACGGGCGAGGGCGTCGCGGTGGCGGCCTCGCCGGTGGGGATCGAGTTGTCGTCCGGCATGCCGCTCGAGCCGGGGATCGGGCCGCGGGTCTTGGTTGTCGTGCTCATGGCGATCACCTCTCCGGGATCATTTCGATGGCGTGGACGGGGCACTGTTCGTAGCAGGTGCCGCATCCGGTGCACTTCTCGTAGTCGAAGCGGTAGCGGTGGCCCTTGCCGAGCTTGATGATGGCGTCCTCGGGGCAGGAGCCGAAGCAGCCGTCGCACTCGAAGCAGTTGCCGCAGCTCAGGCAGCGGCGGGCCTCGAAGATGGCCTCGTCCTCCGTGAGGCCCTTGACGACCTCGCCGAAGTCGACGACGCGCTCGCTCGGGTCGAGCTCGGCCTGGACCTCGCGCGGGTGGTCGCCGAAGTACCACAGGTGCAGGTCGTCGAAGTGCACGATCGGGTGCTTGACCCGCGGAGCGGGGTTCTGGTGGTTGAGCCAGGTGTCGATCTGCTTGGCGGCGCGCTTGCCGTGGCCGACGCCGACGGTGACGGTGCGCTCGGAGGGGACGGCGTCGCCGCCGGCGAAGATGCCGGGCACGTCCGTCATGAGGGTCGCGGGGTCGACGCGCACGATGTCGCCGTTGAACTGCATGCCGGGGATCTTCCGGAGGAAGCCGGTGTCGGCGACCTGGCCGACGGCCATGATGACGGTGTCGGCGGCGAGCTTCTCGAACCTGCCGGTGCCGTGGGGCTTGCCGTCCTCGTCGAGCTCCATGATCTCGACCTCGATGCCCTCGGCGTCCATCTGGTTGATGGTGCGCAGCCAGTGCACCTGGACGCCCTCGCGCTCGGCCTCGTCGAGCTCCTCCTTGTGGGCGGGCATCTGGGCCTCGGTGCGGCGGTAGATGATCACCGCGTCCTCGGCGCCCAGGCGGCGGGCGGTGCGAGCGGCGTCCATGGCGGTGTTGCCGCCGCCGTAGACGGCGACGCGGCGGCCGATGATCGGCTTGTCGCCGCTGGCCACGTCGCGCAGGAAGTCGACGGCGTCGACCATGTGCCCGGCGTCGACGCTGGGGATCTCGACGCGGCGCGACAGATGGGCGCCGACGGCGACGAAGACGGCGTCGAAGTTGCCCTCCTTCTGCTCGGCCATGAGGTCGGAGACCGGGTGGTTGAGGACGATCCTGACGCCCAGCTCCTCGATGCGGGCGACTTCCGCGTCGACGACGTCGCGCGGCAGGCGGTACTCGGGGATGCCGTAGCGCATCATGCCGCCGGCCTTCTCGCCGGCGTCGTGGATCTCGACCTCGTGCCCGAGGCGCGCCAAGTGGTAGGCGGCGGACAGACCCGCGGGCCCGGCGCCGATGACGAGGACGCGGTAGCCGGTGTTGTTGCGCGGGTGGTTGAACCGCCAGCCGTGCGCGATGGCCATGTCGCCCAGGTAGCGCTCGACGGAGTGGATCGAGACGGCTTGGTCGAGGTCGCCGCGGTTGCAGGCGGTCTCGCACGGGTGGTAGCAGACGCGGCCGTGGATGGCCGGGAACGGGTTGTCCCGCACGAGCTGGCGCCAGGCGTTCTCGGGATCGGTCTCCTTGACCAGGCGCAGCCACTCCTGGCAGTTCTCGCCGGCGGGGCAGGCGTTGTTGCACGGCGGCAGCAGGTCGACGTAGATCGGCATGCGCGTGCGGACCGGCCCGACGCGGCCGGAGCTGGTCGCAAGGTCGGGCAGCATGGTGATGTCGCGACGTTCAGTGGTCATGGCGAACCCTTTTCCTCTACCTCATCCTGAGCGGGACTCCACGTCGGGCGGGGTCTCAGCGGGCCCGGGCCGGACCCGTGCGGGCTGACCGCATCGGCTCCGACGCCGGCGACCGGATCGTCACGGGGCCGGGCGGAGCGCCCGGGCGCAAGTAACGGACCGGTTCAGTCCCAAAGTACCCCAGAAAGCGTCGGATGTAACCCCCGGGAGCGGGACCGGCGACTTTTTCCCCGGCGGATCCATGGTGTTTTCACTCCATCGGCTGAATCCGCCGCCGCGTCGCGGACCGATCCGGTCCCGGGGGCTCGGGGGATCTACTACTTCGTCCGCCACATCCCCATGAGGGACCGACCCGGCCGGGGGGCTCGGGGACGGCGCGGGCTCGCTGACGCTCTCGGGCAAGGCTCACCCGACTCTCGTCGAACGCCGGATCCGCAGGCGGCGGTCCCTGGCGGCGGCGAGCCTCACGCCAGCGGAGACGGGCCCATCTGGGAGATGACGCCGGAGGCGATCGTGCGCCGAGCCTCAGCCAGCGGCGACGGGCTCATCCGCCGAGAAGCGATCCAGACCCTGACGTTCGGACCGTGGATGTGTTCGGACCGTGGGCGTCGGCGAGCGGGCCACCGGGACGGACGAACAGCCATCGAGGCACCGAGGCGGCCGGAACGGGGCCGCACCGGAGCAATCGCCGGGGGGACTAGAGCTCCATGCGTCGGGGGACTAGAGCTCCATGAGCCTCGTCTCGGAGTTGTCCCTGATTTTCCCCCGGTCGCGGCGGCGTGCGCGTCCGGATGGCGTTCGGCCTGTGGCGCCTTGTCGGTGCCGGGGTTTAACGTCGGTGGGGTGTGGCCGCCCGCCCCCGGTCCGGCCTGTCTGCGCCTGTGTGGGAGGGATCGTGTCGTGGCCGAGTACTCGGGCAGGCTGGGAGCCTATGACGAGCCGGTTGCTTTTGATGATGCGACGGCCGACGCGTTGAGGTCGGCGGCGGGGACGTTGTCGGGCACCCTGACGAGCCAGGCGGCCTCGCGGTCGGGGTGGGCGTCGGCGGCGTCTGCGGATTTCGAGGGGCATTACGCGGACGTGTTCGACGCGAACGCGAGGACGGCCTCGACGGACTGCACGAACATCGCCTCGGCGTTGGACGATCTGGCGGCCGAGGTGCAGAAGCTGAAGGAGGCCGCCCAGGCCGAACGCGAACGCCGCCGGCAGGCGAAGGAGTGGGCGGACCGGCAGGACCGGGAGAACATTCTCAAGAGGGGCTGGGACTGGGCGTCCAACGGCGACAAGCCCCCCTCGGGCCCGGCCCAGGTACCACTGCCGGAGCCCCACGAGCCGACGACCACACCCTGGTCCGAGCCGGCCCCGGGCCCGGCGGGGGCGGTGTCCTCGGCGCGGCCGGACGATCTGCGGGCGTACTCGTCGAGCGTGGCCGGCGCCAACGACACGGTCACCGCCCAGAAGGGGACCCTGGAGGGGGCGATCGCCGACTTCGCGGACAGGTGCTCCTGGTGCGGCATCGACGCGTCCGGGATCACGGGCGCGCTGGCCTCGTTCGGGGCGAACAACACGAATGAGGTTCGGTGGGTGGACACGGTCGCGGCCGCGTTCGAGGCCGCCGGCGCCTCGGGGGCCGTCTCCACGGTCTCGGACGCGGCCCTCGACGCATCCCTGCGGGCCGCGGGCGTGGACCAGACCCGCCGGCCGGTCGACGTGACCGCCCCGAGCATCCTGGGAGACCCCCAGACGTCGGGGTACGCGGACGACCCGGTGAACACGACGACCGGGAACTTCATCGAACCCGAGACCGACCTGTCCTTCGACGGCGGGGCCGCGTCGTTGGGGTTCGAACGCGTGTACAACTCCCTGTCGGCCAGCATCGGCGCGTTCGGGCCCGGCTGGGCCTCGACCGCCGACCAGCGGCTGACCATCGACGAGGACGGGGCGGTGTGGGTGCAGCCCTCCGGCCGCCACATCGTGTTCCCGAGACTCGGCAACGGCTGGGACCGGGCCGACGGCGACAGTTTCTGGCTCCACACCACCGGCACCACCGGCGAGGCCGGCCCCGCTGGCGGCACCGGCCCCACCGCCGAGGCCGCTGCTGCCGCAGACGCCGCTAGCAGGAACACTGCCGACGCCACCGCCGGGGCCGCTGCCGCTGATGGTGCCGACGCCGCCGCGGGCACTCCTGGCTCCGCCGGCGGGGACTCCCCCACCGGCGGTGGCACCTCCACCGGTACCACCGCCATGGCCGCCGCTTCTGCTGCCGGGGCCGCCCCCATCACCGGTGACGCCCCCACCGCCCCCGATACCGCTACCGCGGACGCTTCCGTCACCGCCGGCGGGGCCGCTGCTGCCGCTGCTGGCTGGTTTGTGGTGTCGGACAATGCGGGTGGCCGGTGGGTGTTCGACCGGGCCGGCAGGCCCGTGTCGGTGTCTCGGGGCGCGGGGACCAGGGTGGGTTATCGGTGGGATGGTGACCGGCTGGTGGGCCTGTCCCACGAGCGAGGCCGGGCCATCACCATCGAGTGGGACGGCCAGGGCACGCGGATCACCGCCCTGGCCGCCAACGACGGACGGCGGGTGGACTACGCCTACGACCCGGCCGGCAGACTCACGGAAGCCGCTTCCGCGGGCGGGGCCCGCCGGTACGGGTGGGACGAGGCCGGTCTCATCGCGCAGGTGGTGGATCCGGATGGTGTGGTCGAGGTGGTCAACGCCTACAACGGGCGCGGCCAGGTGGTGTCGCAGCGGTCCCGGTTCGGCCGTACCTCGCACTACACGTACCTGCCGGGCGGTGTGACGCAGGTGGCTGATGGGGACGGGGGCCGGGCGAACACGTGGATCCACGACCGGCACGGACGTCTGGTCGGCATGATCGACACCGACGGGGCCCGGCAGTCCATCGGCTGGGACCGGTGGGGCAACCGGACCCTGGTGACCGGCCGCGACGGCCAGACCACGGTGTGTCGGTATGACGGGCGGGGCCGGCTGGTCACGCGCCTGGAAGCCACGGGGGCCCGCACCGACTACGAATGGGACAACCTCGACCGAATCACCCGAGTCACCGTCACCGACACCAGCACCGGCAGCACCGGCACCGTCACTGGCAGCGGCAGCGGCGGTGCCGCCGGTGCTGGTGGGTCTGGGCCGGCGGTCACTGTTTACGAGTATGCGGGCGAGGACCGGAATCCGTCGGTGATCACTGACCCCTGCGGCGGGGTGTCCCGTCTTGTGTGGGATCGGGGCCTGCTCGTCGGGGTGGTGGATCCTGCCGGGGTGGCGGTGCGGTTGGGTTATGACGGGCACGGT
>ERZ773070.355-NODE-355-length-34942-cov-9.514490_pt1 | contig 34942 bp, 30 predicted proteins | sample MGYA00580618_ERZ773070 | MGnify/ENA primary metagenome ERZ773070 (study PRJEB29015, sample SAMEA2738023) | human oral metagenome | biome: human oral; feature: human-associated habitat; material: dental | place: China | collected 2019 ... | reverse complement strand
AGGATCTTTATGAGTCGAGCTCCCCTACTGTCTTAGGCAGTTTTTTCAAACCATTGATAATTATAGCAAAAGAAAAAAAAGATTGCAAGCTTTTTGTGCAATCTTTTTAATTTTTTATGCATTTTTAGGAAAAGTCTTGTCAAGCAAGGCTTTACTAGCATCGTCAGCAGGCACCCAGCCATCTGTGAAAACTCGGTCTTTTATCCAAAGACGATTATAGAAAAAGGCCCAAAACAAATTGTAGACATATCCTGCAGGTCTTACGAAATCATCTGGGATAAGAAGCGTTACAATCACAGCATATACAAGCAGCGAGCCAATCATAATCCCAAAATATTTCCAGTCTTTACGAAAAAGAGGAACGAAAAAGTTAAATAGCAAGGTTGTAATAGAGCACATAGGTGACAAAGTTTTAACATTGCTGCCATCTGGTGCTTGAATAGTAAGTTTATTCATCAAGATCTCCTTAAATATAAAAATATTAATAAAGTTTAACAAAATTTTATATGTTTGTCAATTTAGGAAAATCTAGACAAGAATCAGAGCGTCATTTCTTCAAAAAAATGTAGCCCTAAGACTACATTTTAATCTACATAATGTTCTTCCTTTTTATTGAACCAAGCATATGGCAGACCGATTAGAAGACCACCACCAATCAGGTTTCCTACGAAGGTCACAGCCCAGTGACGCAGGATATTTCCAATACCAAAATTTGCCACCTGTGATGCAGCTGAGCTAAATTTGACGATAGCAAAAGAAGCAAAGTTAGCTGCCAAGTGTTCGTTGGTTAAGAAGACAAACATATAAATGGCTGAAATAACCAAGAAAAGCTTGGCTGTACTATCTTTCACCAAGACGAAGGAAAGAATCGCAATATTAACAAATACATTGGCGAGTATTCCCTCAAGTAAAATAAGTTCATTTGAACGGGCAAGCTTCATCTGCACAACACCAGCAATGAAACTTTCCTTGCTAAGTCCCGCATAAGCCGCCGAATTAGCAAAGAGCCACCCAGCAATCAGAGCCCCAATCAAGTTAAAGAAAGTACAATAGAACAAAATAATCAATGCTTTTTTCCAGTCAATCTTCTTTAGGAAAGTGCCAGCTGTCAAAAACATCATGTTGGAAGTCACCAGCTCAGCATTCAGAAAGACGATGTAGGCCAATCCCCAAGCAAAGATAAAAGGGAAGAGAAAACGACCCGTTCCTGGAACAATCTTATTTGTCAGGTCTGCCGCAATAGCTCCTGCCCCTGTACTGAAGGTCAGAAAGGCCCCCGCAAAGATAGAGCGAACAGCATACTTCCCCTTGCTTGTGTCAAACAAGCCTTCTTTCTTACGGCAAGCTGCTTCTATTTTTGGAATAAATGTCGATTCGACCATAATAATTCTCCTCTAAGTTAAACTATGTACAGTATATCACAAACTTATATTTTTCGAAAGCGTTTTCTGTAAGTTTTTTTCTAAATTTGAACTTGGAATGCTATATTTCAAGTTCTTAATTCGCCTGCTAGACGCCTTATATCTTCTGGCCGAGTTCGACAACAACCGCCAAAAAGCTGAACGCCCTGCTTCTTCCAAAGCTGACTGTAATCAGTTAAACAGAGCTGCTGCTCAGGATTGTCCTGCCAAGTATTCGTCGCCACATTATAGACCTCTCCAGAATTTGGATAGGCCAGCAAGGGTTTATCGCATACCTGTTTTAACTTTTCTAATAAGGGAACAAGCAGATGCGGAGCTGTGCAGTTAAAACCAACAGCCAAAATTTGCGGACTTGATTGAGCTAAGCGCCCAACTTCTTCTATCAATGTTCCGTCCGAAATCGCCGATGCCGTCTGAGCTGTAAAAGATAAATAGGCCTCCGCCTGCGGAAATTCTTCTGCTAACAAGTGAACAAGCGCCTCTGTTTCTGCTCCGTTAGGAATCGTTTCAAGTGCCAATAAATCACAGCCCGCGTCCAGCAAGGCTTGAATGCGCGGACGATGAAAGTCTTTAAATTCCTCCTCACTCAAGTGATAGGCTCCTGTATATTCCGATCCATCAGCCAGGTAAGCAGCATATGGTCCGACCGATCCAGCTATCAGAGGATAAAAGCGCTGATTCTGCTCATCTAGCGATAATCTCCCCCAGACATTTTTAACCGCTGCCTGTGCCAAAAGGACTGTCTCTTTGAAGATTTCATGAGCCTTATCTAAACTCAATCCTTCTTCGACAAAAGCTGGAATGCTGGCCTGATAACTGGAAGTGGTGATAATATCACTGCCCGCCCAAACATAGTCTTCATGCAGGTCTTGGATAATCTGAGGATTCTCAAGCAAGTACTTGGATGACCAAAGCCGACCAGAAACATCATAGCCCTGCCTCTCCAGCTCTGTCCCCAAAGCACCATCTAGAATTATTATGTCTTGCTTTTCAAGTAAGTCTTTAAACGCTCCCATTCTTGCTCCTCAAGCTTTTTCTAAAATAACAGCTTAGTCAGTTTTGCTAAAGATAAATAAGTCTGCTTATTTGAAATGATCGTCTACTTCATTAGTAAAACGCAAAAAAGAGATTATTACAATCTCTTTTTTCTTATCTAGTTATGTGATGCCCATGCTTGGTCTGTTTCCAGAACATCTTGAGTCGTGTATTGTCCACGGTAAGGATTGTAAACCATATTAGACGCTCCTGCCTGATAGCTAGGCGAATCAAACTGAGTCAGATTGTATGCTTCAATCAGATAGTTCAATTTTGCATAGTAATGACTATCCGTTGCATATACACCTGTCAAGGCAGCTGTCGCATCTTGATAAGTCGGGGCATTACTCTTCCAAGCTCCCGCAAAATGACTTTGTCTCAAGACGTAGACATAATCCTGAAGTGATTCAGCGTAGCTTGAGTAAGAGCGGAATTGATCATTGATTGCGTAGGTATTGCCCTGACCGTCTTCTTCCAAAGTCTCCATCGTTGCTGACTGACCAGCATAGGCTCCTTTAATCCCGAACAGATTATAGTGAGGATAGCCTGATAGACCAGACTGGCCAGAACCACTCTCTAAAATAGCTTGTGCAATCATCACAGAAGCATACAGATCATTATCCTGAGCCAACTGGCGAGCTGGCTCACTGATTTGTGAAATGAAATATTCTGTTTGGTTCAATGGTTGCTGAACAGCATCATTTGCACTTGCTGGCTTGATTTGCTTTGACAAAGCCAGACCAAAGACAACGGTTGACACCATTACTGCCAAACCTGTCAAAAGTTTTTTTCTTTCTTTTGAAATTCTCTTCTTCACAGTCTTTCTCCTAAATACAATATTTATTCTACTATTGTAACATACTAAAAGCAAAATAACATTAGCAATAAATTACAAGTATATGACATTTTTTAGATTTTTAACAAATATAAGTCTTACAAGCCACGATTGTTACAAGTAAAATTTCCTCGTTTGGCGTTATCACTAAGTTATACAGCTCTATCTAAAGATGAAAATAACCTGACTCCAATCCATACGGAATCAGGTTAGGATATTTAAACTTTGAAGGTTCAACTATCTCATTTCCCTTATCATCTGCTATCTAAATTTTGCCCAAAATCGCATCCCAAGCTTGATCAAGACCAGTTTTATCAACTGAAGAAAAGATAATAAAATCGTCAGTCTTGTCAAAATCCAGCTTTTTCTTAATGGCGCTCTCATGCTTGTTCCACTTACCACGTGGAATTTTATCAGCCTTGGTAGCCACAACAATAACTGGAATTTCATAGTATTTGAGGAATTCATACATCTGCACATCATCCGCACTAGGATCATGGCGTAAGTCTACTAGACTCACGACCGCTCGCAGATTGTTCCGACTGGTCAGGTATTCCTCAATCATTTTGCCCCATTTAGCGCGCTCCGTTTTCGAAACCTTGGCATAGCCGTAGCCAGGAACATCCACAAAACGGAGCTTGTCATCGATATTGAAAAAATTCAACAGTTGCGTTTTACCAGGCTTGCCTGAAGTCCGTGCTAGATTTTTGCGGTTAAGAAGGGTATTGATAAAACTAGATTTACCAACATTGGAGCGACCAGCCAAGGCGATTTCTGGGATATCATCCTGCGGGTAATGCGATTTATTGGCTGCGCTCAGTAAAATCTCAGCATTATGTGTATTGATTTCCATAAGCTTCCCCTAGGCAGTTTCTAAGATTGGCTTGTCTGTGCCGTCCACTGCTTCCTTCGTGATACGAACCAGCTTAACATTTTCCTGACTTGGCACTTCAAACATGACATCCATCATGGTTTCTTCAATAATTGAACGAAGTCCACGCGCACCTGTCTTGCGTTCGATAGCTTTTCTAGCAATGGCTTGCAGGGCTTCCTCGTCAAATTCAAGCTCAACATCATCATAAGAAAGCAAGGTTTGATATTGCTTCACTAGCGCATTTCTCGGTTCATTCAAAATGCGAACCAAATCATCAACAGTTAGCTGCTCTAGGGCTGCAAAAACTGGCAAACGACCAATCAACTCAGGAATAATCCCAAATTTTTGAATATCGTCAGCAACAATGGCCTGCATATAAGACGCACCTTCGTCGATTGCCTTATTATTTTGACCGAAACCGATAATCTTCTCACCAAGACGTTGCTTAACAATTTCTTCGATACCATCAAAAGCACCACCAACGATAAAGAGAATGTTCTTGGTATCAACCTGAATCATTTCTTGTTGTGGATGCTTACGACCACCCTGAGGAGGCACACTAGCAACTGTTCCTTCGATAATCTTCAGCAAGGCTTGCTGAACACCCTCACCTGAAACATCACGAGTGATAGAAACATTTTCACTTTTCTTAGCAATCTTATCGATTTCATCCACATAGATGATGCCACGTTCTGCTCGCTCGATATTAAAGTCAGCTGCCTGTAAGAGCTTGAGCAGGATATTTTCCACGTCTTCACCGACATAGCCAGCCTCAGTTAAAGCAGTAGCATCCGCGATAGCAAAAGGAACATTGAGACTGCGCGCCAAGGTCTGAGCCAGGAAGGTTTTACCAGATCCAGTTGGACCAATCATGAGGATGTTCGATTTTTGTAGCTCCACATCATCCTCTTCGCGACTGTCATGAAAATTGATCCGCTTGTAGTGATTGTAAACAGCAACAGCCAAAGCTCGCTTAGCCCGATCCTGACCGATCACATAGTGGTTCAAGATATTGAGCAATTCTTGCGGTTTTGGTACTTCAGAAAGATCAGCTAGAACTTCCTCAGCTAATTCTTCTCGGATAATTTCCTGCGCCAACTCGACACATTCATTACAGATAAAGGCATTGTTGCCCGCAATAATTTTTTGGACTTCGTCCTGATTCTTTCCACAGAAAGAACAATATACCATCATCTCATTATTACGATTTGTAGGCATTTTTTACTCCCATTCTAAATTTCTAATTCAATTTTTTATTTACATTTTAAAAGAGGGTCATATAAAAAGCATGGATGGAATTAACAAGATTCGTAAAAGCATTTAACAAAAATAAAATAGCCAATCCAAAACGTTTTTTACGAAAAGTCTGAAAAGAACAAATCAGACAAATTGCACATAAAAAGGCCGTAAAAAAACCAAAAACACTTCTTTCCATTCCTATGAACCCTTTCTTTTGAGGATTTTTACGGTGAAATCATACTCATTTTTTTCATCTTTTGGTCGAAAATGACTGCTTACTTCATCAAACTGTGTCAAATCAAAGTCTGCCGGGAAATAAGTATCGCCTTCTAAGCTAGCATGGATTTCTGTCTTAATCACCTCATCCAATTCATGCTCAAATAAAGAAAAGATTTGACCGCCACCGATAATATAAAGATTCTTCTCTTGCTCTTGGTACCATTTCAATACTGCTGAAAGCTCATGAAATACCAAAACACGCTCATCTTCAATCTGATAATCCCTATCACGTGTCAATATCAGAGTCTGTCTATTTGGCAGCACGCGCCGATGCATCCCATCAAAAGTCACTCGCCCCATTAAAATCGCATGCCCAGTCGTGATCTCCTTGAAATGTTTCAACTCTGCTGGTAAATGCCATGGCAAGCTTTGGTCTTTGCCAATCAGACCATTTTGATCTTGTGCCCAAATCGCCGCAATCTTTTTTGTCATTTCTCTATCCTTCACATTGATATTTCTATTCTATCAAAATTTATTAAAAAAGACTTGTTTGGACTATCACTTCTATCTATTTATTTTTGTCAGACAATCCAGATAAAAAATCGATAACCAAAAAGATTATCGACTATTTGTTTGCTAGGCAAATTACTCTTTCTTCATCTTTTTGACAAAGACAAATCCTACAACAGCAGCCACAAGGCCAAACAAGGAAACGTTCAAGAGGGTTGAGTCTGTCTTCTTAGGCTCAGCAGTGGCGGCCTCTTTCTTATCCGCTAAGGGATCAATATCGCACCCCTCTCTTTTGACTGACTTACCTTCAGTTGAATCCTCAGCATTGCTTTGCTCGGTCCCTTTGTTTTTAGGGCCTTTTCCATGACAAAGCAAATCAATCGTATAAGATTTCTTTCCCTGATTTGCCCCATCCGAACCTTGGTCTACAAGCTGCAGAAAGTCATCTTCTTCCACTGAAGAATCCGCAATTTGCTCAAGTTGGGACTCTGCCTGCTGGACTTCATCCGCACCCACAACAGCCATCGGTGTCACAGAAACCGATAAGCCAAGCAAAAATGAGCAAATGCCCAGACTAAAGAGTTTTCTCCTGCTTCTATGTGTTAAAAAATTTGCTTCCATATCAATACCTCCGAGATAGGCACTAGCGAAACACATATATCTATTGTCATTATAGCACTTACAAAATATATTTCAATCATTTGCTCTTGAAAATTAAAAAACCTACTGACCTTCATTCAGTAGGAAAAATACAATCAAATAGCCAAATCAAACTTGAGTTGAGGTTTGACCGGATCGTAGTCTAAAAGCTCAAAGTCCTCTGCTTTGATATCAAAGAAATTGGTTCCGTCCGGCACATTTAAAACGAGTCGAGGTTGGCAGTTGCTAGGTTCCCGACGCAATAGTTCTTCCGCCTGCTCAAACTGGTTGTCATATATGTGCAAGTTATTGATGAAGTAAAAGAACTTGCCGACCTTCCAACCGAAATGCTTGGCAATCATCATCTGCAGCGCCACATACTGCATAGCATTGATATGGTGAGCCACCAGCATATCATTTGAGCGCTGGGTCAGAGTCGCATCCAGATAGATATCTCCATCTACACGCCGAACATCAAACATGGTCTGAAAAGCGCATGGAAGCAGACCGTCTGTTTCTTCAAACGCTTCATAATCCCAGAGAGAGATGATATTGCGACGATTCCAAGGATTGGCTTCCAGCTGTTGGAGAATTTTATGGATAATATTGTGCTTCTTGACAACAGCTCCGTAGCGCTGCCCGATAGTACCCGTATCGCCAACTTCCCAGTCATTCCAGTAGTGAACATTGTACTTGTCGTTGAGCAGTTCCAAGCTATTAGACTGGTCTTGATAGATCCAAAGGACTTCCTTGATGGCGGACTTGATGGCAATAGGGCGCAGCGTTGTGATTGGGAACTCGCCCTTGCTCAAATCGTATTCTGCAAATGAACCTGTGATATATTTGGAATTAGCCACATTTCCATCCTTGTAGCGCGGACGGGCATTTTCAGAAAAAACACCTTGCTCCATAATCTTTTTTATATTCTCTTTGAAAATCGTATCTGCTAGCGTCATGATTTCTCCTTCGTTAAGTGAGCTTTTTCTAGTATAGCAAATTTTCCATAAAAATTCTCCTGCCAAGTTTAGCAGGAGAAAACTTTATTTGACCCATTCATCTGGATGATTGAGCTTATTCGCATCCTTTTCTGATAATCTCAAGGTAATATCTGACACAGCAGGAATATTTGAAAGAGTGACATAGGGGTAGTTTTTGTAGGTCGTAAATTTGACACCACTTTCTCCCTTTTTTCCACTAATATTGTAGATATAATTAACCTCTGCATCATCGGGCAAATCAACCCAGGCATCTTCATTATCTTCCTCAGATTCGACCTTATCCAGAATGTCTGCAAATTCATCCAAGGTCTTGGTATTTCTTGTCTGATAAATCTGCTGATTCTGACTATTCAATATGGTCAGAAAACCTTCTGTCTTTGATTTGCAAGCGGATAGGATCAAAAGAAAAATGGGAAATAATATTAGAAAATATGCAACTTTTCTCTTCATTTTTAGCCCTCCTTATAGCTATGCTAAGAGAGGAAGTAGTTAGAACTATTGAAGTACCAGCGAAGCTGCTCCAATTACGCCAGCATCATTTCCAAGTGTAGCCAGCGCCAATTTAGTTGAAGTGCGTACTTGTGGGAAAGTATTTTCTTCATAAACTTTACGAACACCTTCAAGTAGGAACTCTCCTGCTGCTGACACTCCACCACCAATAACGATTGTTGATGGATTAAGTATTGAACCGATATTGGCACAAGCAATTCCCAAATAACGTGAGAAGTTGCGATAAACGATCAAGGCAAGGTCGTCGCCTTCTTTTGCCAAATCAAATACAGTTTTAGCAGTTACTTCTTCTCCGTTATCAATCAAGCGTTTCAAAGTTGCGTCGCCTTCATATTCATCAGCGTAACGACGAGTCAAGTTGACAATCCCTGTTGCTGAAGCCACTGTCTCAAGACAGCCTTTTTTACCACAGGTACAAGCGATTGGTTGGTCGAAGTCAACAGTGATGTGGCCCAACTCACCTGCTGCACCAGCCACACCGTGAAGAAGTTTTCCTTCTGCGACGATACCGCCACCAACACCAGTACCAAGCGTCATAAAGACAACGTCTGGTTGGTTGTCACCAGCACCCATCCAACGCTCACCAAGCGCAGCTACGTTGGCATCATTATCGATGAAGAATGGAATGCCCAAGGCTTTTTCAATTTTTTCTTTAATTGGTTGGAGGGTTTTCCAGTTTAGGTTGTAGGCACCGATAACAGTTCCTTTCTCACGGTCAACCACACCCGGCGCCCCCATTCCAATTCCGATAAAGTTCTCTGCTGATAGATTTAAGAGCTCCAAGCGATGCTGGATAGACTCAATCATATCGTCTACAATATGGCTTCCCTCGTCCAAAATATTGGTTTTAATAGACCATTTTTCTTGGATTTCGCCCTCTTGCGTCAAAATAGCAAATTTGATAGAAGTTCCGCCTAAATCAATCCCAATAATTTTTTTTGACATGATATTCTCCTCTGTATTCGTTCTCCCTTTCATTATAGCAAATTTTTTCAGCATAGAAAAGGTTTGCACAGTATTTTTTGCTTTTAGTTTATGCTCATTTCAATACAAAGCAAAACCGGCACCTCTTAAGGCACCGGGAAGGCTATTGAAGGCTTGAAAGTCAGCTTAGCTGCTGACTTCAAATGAATCATATTATGTAAACCACATTTATCCAATGCTCACTTTGCCAGTACGATAATCAAGGACAATTCCTGACTGGACATTGGGAACAAAGACATTGAATTCCAAACTTCCATCGCTGGACTTGGCTTCTAAATGCGAGCCAGATGGCACCAGATCATTTTCCGAAGCATAGATCAAAGTGACACGATAGCGGACTCGCTTATTCCGGTCCAAAGCACGACGAACCTGAGTTTCATAGTAATTCTGTCCCGTCGAGTTGTCTTTATTGGCCTGATTGGCCCAAGCTGTCTGGACTGCGATATTGGCTGGATTGGTAGTGGAAGCATCAAAGCCCTTTAAGCCACCGATTAGAGAGTAAGCCAAGAGATGTCCGCGATCCACTGCATGATTATAGTCACCTGATAGATATTTGACTTGGTGCCAACCAGCAGGAACCCAAGAAGTGGAACCATTTCCCGTTTCTTCCCGTGATTTATACTGGCGGGTCGATTTGGTAAGCAAGGCATTGGCAACTGTTGGAACTGTCTGCCCCTGAACCATCTTCGTTTTATTATCCGCATAAGGGGCACTCGACACTTTGGCATTTAAGTTCGTTTGATTCCCATTGATGATGAAAGCTCCAGCTCCATTCCACTCGATTTTTCCACCAAGTTGAGAACGTACTGAGTCAGTGAGAACACTCTCAGCCAGCGCTTGATCTGGTGTGCTGGTATCCTTATTTTGACTGACAACTGCAGGTGTATTTACTGCTGGTGACTGATTGCCATTTCCAAAAAAGTAGGCTCCCAGTGATAAAGTCAGAGCAACCAGAAGCCCAGCTACAGTCTGAGTAGATTTAGTGCTCTTTTTTTGTAATTTCTTTTTTGGCATCTTTCCTTTTCCATTTAAAAGGACTGCGCAAAATTCTGCACAGTCGGTAAATTTTCGGATATCTTAGCAGATCAATGACCAGTGAACTTAGAAACAAGTTCATTCCAAGTATCTAGCGATAAGATAGACCAAGGATCGTCTGCATTTCCAATCACGCCATATCCGATAACCAGACCAAGACAAAAAATGATAAAAGCGACTACCAGCACCAAGGCAATGATGCCTAATTGTCTAGCCAAATATTTCCAATTTTCACTCATCATCTTCTTCCTTTACGCGTTTGACGTTGGCACCAAGAGCTGCCAGCTTTTCATGAAATTTATAATAGCCACGATCCAAATGGACCAACTTGCTAACCTTTGTTTCCCCTTCAGCAATCAAGCCCATCAAAATCAAGGTCGCACTAGCTCGAAGATCTGTCGACATCACTTCTGCTCCTTGCAGGCTGCTACCACCCCAAATCCGAGCGGTATCCCGCATAATATCGGAGTGAAGACCCATCCGTCGCATCTCTTCTAAGTGCTGGAAGCGGTTTTCAAAGACCGTCTCAACCATGACAGACTCTCCTTGAGCTATCGCCATCAAGGCAGTAAACTGAGCCTGCATATCGGTTGGAAAACCTGGATAAGGCAGAGTTTTGACAGAAACAGCTTTTAACTTTGAAACATCCGAGCGGACACGAATTCCTTCATCTTCTTCAGTTACTTCCACACCCATTTCTTGCATCTTTGACAGAAGAGGACGGTTATGCTCCCAAATCGCATCCTCAATCAGCAAATCACCACCCGTCATAGCAGCAGCAACCATAAATGTACCAGCTTCGATGCGGTCTTGCACGACATTGTGCTCAGCTCCATGAAGTTTTTCAACACCGATGATTGTTATATTCTCCGTTCCTGCCCCTCTGACTTTAGCGCCCATTTTATTTAACAGTAAAGCCAAGTCGACAATTTCAGGTTCTCGAGCAGCATTTTCGATAACAGTGGTACCTTGAGCTAAAGTTGCCGCCATCATAATATTCTGTGTCGCACCAACACTTGGGAAGTCCATGTAAATATGCGCCCCCATCAAGCGGTCTGCCTTAGCTTCGATGTATCCTGCAGTCTGCGTAATCTGAGCACCCATTGCCTCCAAGCCCTTCAAATGAAGATCGATAGGTCGGCTACCAATCGTACAACCGCCCGGCATGGACACTTTAGCATGCCCATTACGAGCAAGAATGGGACCCAATACAACAATCGAAGCCCGCATCTTGCTGACATATTTGTACGGAGCTTCTTCGGTCAATGGTTGAGTTGCATCTACAACTACGGTATTTTCATCTTTGTTAAAGTCTACCTGTGTATTCAAGCCACGAACAACATTGTTCATGGTAAAAACATCCGAAAGGACTGGCACATTCTTGAGGGTCGTTTTGCCCTCACTGGCCAAGACCGTTGCAGCTAGCAGTGGCAACACTGCATTCTTAGCTCCTTCAATCCTCACTCGACCAACCAGACGATTATTTCCACCCTGAATAATTATTTTTTCCATACTAACTAGTTACTCCAAATCTTAAAAATTCATCCTTACTATCATACCATAAAATCAAGATTATGACCTTATAAAGTTCCATTAAAGATTGCCCGACTCATATCATAAATGCCGATAAAAAATAGGCTAGCCATGTAGCCCAGGGCAATACTCAGCAATAAAATCAAAAAACGAATTTTGATGGCATTATCAGCATTTACTTTAAAAAATTTTTCCCAACTGACCACTGTCGCCAAAAGGTGAAAAGACACCAAAATAAAGAGCAGGTGACTGCATAATCGAAACATTAATTCTATCATAGATTTTATTATACCATAAGAAAAGCTGTTTCTAGAGAAAAGGAGTATGGGACAATAAAAAAGAATGGAAATTCCATTCTTTTTTCATTACATTCTTGTTCCAACGTTAATACGGTTGATGGCACGCTGGAGGGCGATTTTAGCACGGCGCTCTTGGTCAATCAAATGCTTGTCTTGAGCTTCTTCGATTTCTTTCTCAGCCCGCAGTTTGGCCCGCTCGGCACGGCTGATATCAATATCACGCTCACGCTCTGCTGAGTCAGCGATAATGGTAATCACATTATCAGCAATTTCTATGATGCCACCGTTGACCGCAATCCAGTCAATATGCTTGTCATCATCAATTCTGCGTACCTTGACCTGATCTACTTCCAAAACAGCAATTGTATTGATGTGGCGAGGCAAAATCCCCAGTTCTCCGTCAATCGTTTTTACGGAAACAAATGCAGCACGGTGGTCATAAATCAGACCATCCGGTGTAACGATTTGTACTGTCATTTGAGCCATCATTCACCTCTTAGAATCCCATTTTTTCAGCTTTAGCAATGACATCCTCAATCGAACCGACACCACGGAAGGCATCTTCTGGTAACTTATCGTACTTGCCTTCGAGGATTTCTTTAAAGCCACGAACCGTCTCAGCTACAGGCACATAAGATCCCGGCTGGCCAGTAAATTGCTCCGCAACGTTGAAGTTTTGAGACAGGAAGAATTGAATCCGGCGCGCACGCGCAACCAAAGTCTTTTCTTCATCTGACAACTCATCCATACCTAGGATGGCAATGATGTCCTGCAATTCATGATAACGTTGCAATACGCGTTTCACTTCAGCTGCCACTGCATAGTGCTCTTCACCAACAATCTCAGGAGAAAGAGCTCGAGAGCTTGAAGCAAGCGGATCCACTGCTGGATAAATCCCTAATTGAACCAATTTACGTTCCAAGTTGGTTGTAGAGTCCAAGTGGGCAAAAGCCGTCGCTGGTGCTGGGTCAGTATAGTCATCGGCTGGCACGTAGATGGCTTGGATAGAGGTAACAGAACCCTTCTTAGTCGATGTAATACGCTCTTGCAATTGACCCATTTCTGTAGCAAGTGTTGGTTGGTAACCAACGGCTGACGGCATCCGTCCCAAAAGGGCAGAAACTTCAGAACCTGCCTGCGTGAAACGGAAGATGTTGTCAATGAAGAGCAAGACATCTTGACCTTCCACATCACGGAAATATTCTGCAATCGTCAAACCAGTCAAAGCAACCCGCATACGCGCTCCTGGTGGCTCATTCATCTGACCGAAGACCATGGCTGTTTTCTCGATAACGCCAGACTCCTTCATTTCCCAGTAAAGGTCATTCCCTTCACGAGTACGTTCCCCAACACCGGTAAATACGGAAATACCACCATGCTCTTGGGCAATGTTGTGGATCAATTCCTGAATCAGGACGGTCTTACCAACTCCGGCACCACCGAAGAGTCCGACTTTACCACCTTTCAGATAAGGTGCTAAAAGGTCGATAACCTTGATACCTGTTTCTAAGATCTCTGATGAAGTAGACAACTCATCAAAGGTTGGAGCTTTCTTATGGATTGGCTGGCGCTCTGCATCATCCGCAAAAGGAGCATCCAAGTCAATGGTATCTCCCAAAACGTTAAAGACGCGACCAAGTGTTTCTTTGCCGACTGGCACAGAAATTGGACGACCAGTATCTAGCACTTCCATGCCACGAGTCAACCCATCCGTTGATTCCATAGCGATGGTCCGAACCACTCCATCACCAAGCTCAAGAGCTACTTCAAGGACGATTTTTGATTTTTTTTCGTCATTTTTATAGACTACAAGTGCATTATTGATCTCAGGTAGCTTGTCGCCAGCTGCAAACGCTACGTCTACAACCGGTCCGATAACCTGAGTAATTTTGCCTGAGCTCATTCTTTTCTCCTCTTTATAATATTTATTTTCTGTGACACTATTCCAGTGCACTTGCACCCGCCACAATTTCAGTAATTTCTTGCGTGATAGCTGCTTGTCTAGCACGATTATACTGAATGGTCAAATCATTGATAACTTTTTTCGCGTTATCTGTTGCTGTCTGCATCGCGGTCATTCCAGCTGCATTTTCTGCTGTTTTCGCATCAATAATTGCCCCGTAGATCATACTTTCAGCAAACTGAGGCAACAATTGATCCAAAATGACATCGCGACTAGATTCCAATTCCAAATTCAAAACGTAGTCTTCGTCTGCTTCATTTGGATCCAAATCCACGATTGGAAGCATTTGTTCAACACGCATTTGGCTGGTCAAACTATTGACGTGGTGATTATAACAAACATATAATTCATCAAACAATTCGTTTTGGTACATTTCAACCGTTTTGCCAATGATTTTACGAACCTCATCAAAGCTCGGTTGATCTGCTAAACCACGTAGTTCATAAATAGGCTGAAGCCCGCGTGCCCGAAAGAAGTCCGAGCCCATACCACCGATTGAAATGATGACGAAATCATCTTTATCATGGTATTCTGCAAAAAGTTCCATCATGGATTTGAGAATGGTCGCATTGTAACCGCCAACTAAGCCGCGATCCGATGTAATAACGATATAAGCTGTTTTTTTCACCGGACGACTAATCAACATAGGGTGGTATTTGGAATTTTGCACTTCATGCCCATGAAGCAAATCTGTCAATAACTTTCTGACTTTAGAAGCATAGATTTGGAAATTCTTGGCCGCTTCTTCTGACTTTCCTAGCTTAGCAGCAGATACCATTTGCATGGCATTCGTGATTTGACTGGTGTTTTTTGTGGATGCAATTTTATTTTTTATATCATTTAATGAAACTGCCATCTGACACCTCTATTCTTACTTGAAGCTAGACTGATTGATAAATTCAGTAATTGCAGCATCTAAGACTGCTTCCTCTGGAAGGTCTTTTGTTGTACGAATGATTTCATAGAGGTCTTCATGATGAGCATCAAAGTAATCAAACAATTCTGCTTGAAAATGAAGAATATCATCAACCGGTACACTATCCAAGAAACCATGTGTCAAGGCGTACAAAATAACAACTTGTTTTTCAACTGGTAGTGGTTCATGAACAGGTTGTTTCAAGACTTCTACTGTCCGACGACCACGATTCAATTTTGCTTGTGTCGCAGCATCCAAATCACTACCAAACTTGGTAAATGCTTCCAGTTCACGATAAGAAGCAAGGTCAATACGCAAGGTTCCGGCAACCTTCTTCATCGCTTTTATCTGTGCAGAACCACCTACACGTGATACAGATGAACCGGCATCAATAGCAGGTCGAACACCTGCATTAAAGAGACTGTCGCTTAAGAAGATTTGACCGTCTGTAATTGAAATTACATTGGTTGCGATATAAGCGGAGATGTCTCCTGCTTGCGTTTCGATAAACGGCAGTGCTGTAATAGAACCACCACCTAATTCATCCGAAACTTTAGCAGAACGTTCCAAAAGACGGCTATGAAGATAGAATACGTCTCCTGGGAAAGCTTCACGACCTGGTGGACGACGAAGCAAGAGTGACAGTTCACGATAAGCAACCGCTTGTTTTGATAAATCATCATAGACAATCAAAACGTGTTTGCCACTATACATAAATTCCTCTGCCATTGCTACACCTGCATAAGGTGCTAAAAACAGCAATGGTGAAGGTTGAGAAGCTGACGCTGTGACAACGATTGTGTAATCCAACGCTCCATACTGACGAAGCGTTTCTACTTGCGTACGAACCGTGGATTCTTTCTGACCAATGGCAACATAGATACAAATCATATCTTGTCCCTTTTGGTTCAAAATCGCATCAATCGCAATACTTGTTTTACCAGTTTGACGGTCTCCGATAATCAATTCCCGTTGCCCACGACCGATTGGCACCAAAGCATCAATCGCTTTCAGACCTGTTTGAAGCGGTTCTGATACAGATTTCCGCTGCATAACCCCTGGAGCAGGTGTTTCAACTGGACGCGTCTTATCTGTCTTGATCTCGCCAAGCCCATCAACCGGACGACCGAGCGGATCCACAACCCGACCAATCAAAGCATCTCCGACAGGCACTTCCATGATTTTACCAGTTCGACGAATGGTATCCCCTTCGCGAATATCTGTGAAATCACCTAAAATGATAATCCCTACATCTGTTGATTCTAAGTTTTGTGCCATACCGTATGAGCCATTTTCAAAAATCAACAGCTCACCACTCATTGCATTGTCAAGACCATGAGCACGGGCGATTCCATCACCAATATATGTGACGACCCCTGTTTCTGTGACGTCAAAATTTGGCTGGAAATTTTCAATTTGTTGCTTAATTAAAGCGCTGATTTCTTGTGCGTTAATCGCCAAAATTCACACCACTTTCTATTTCAAATTTTCTTTTACTGTTTGTAATTGACGTTTAATACTTGCATCAATTGTCTTATTATTAGCTGTGATGATAAAGCCACCAATGAGGCTTGCATCCAGTTCTTCTTTTAAAGAACGAACCTGCAATCCAAATTTTCGCTCAATAATCGGAATAATTTTAGATTTTTGCTCCTCCGATAAACCTTGAACTGATTTGATTGTCACTTCAAATTCATTACTAATTTTTTCAAGCTGGTGAAGACTTTCTACTAAAATATCATAAAAAAGATCTTCACGATGATTATGAATAATAACTTCAATGAAATTGTCAATCAAGGATGAATCAGATCCTTGAAAATAGCGAAGGCTTCTTTCTTTTTCTGTATCATCAACACCAATATGTGATAAAAAGGCAGATAAATTTGTATTGTCAAAAATGTCTTTGATTTGCTGAAGCTTTTCAAAAACATCTTTTTGCTGACCTTTTTCAATCACGAGTTGGACAAAAGGTGTGGTATATTTTTCAATTACCGCATATTTTTTTTTGTCCATTAAGCATCTCCTAGCTTGTCAATATAGCGGTCAATGAGCTCTTTGTGAGCTTCTTGATCCAATTTTTGACCTAAAATTTTGCTAGCAAGATTTACAGTCAAATCGGCTACATCACCTTTGATACTGTTCATGGCTTCTGCTTTGGTTTGAGCGATTTCTTGATTAGCCTTTTCTTTTAAACGTCCAGCTTCATCAGCTGCATCTGCCAAGATTCCTGCTTTGTTTTTCTCAGCAGTTTCTTTGGCATTTTCAATAATTGTTGTCGCTTCTTGACGACTACCCGCTAATTCTGTTTCTCTCTTTTGAGCTAAATCTTCTGCTTTTTGACGAGCAGACTCTGCGCCATCAATATCAGCTGAAATCTTTTTGGCACGTTGCTCAAAAGTCCTTGTAATATTATCCCAGGCAAATTTCTTAATTAAAACGATTAACAGAAGAAATGAGCCTGCAACAAGGATAAAATCCCCAATAAGACTACCTAAAGTAATATTCATCTCTTTTCTCCCTTCTATTCCTCACCGTTAATTTTCTTACCCAGATACATAGATGTTAACATGGTAAACACGTATGCTTGAATACATGAAATAAAGACTGAAAAAGCAGTCCAAATGAGATTCAAGACAAATGCTATTGGATACCAAGCAGCAGCTTGTTGTGACAAAGTTAATAACAAGCCAGACAGAACTTCCCCTGCATAGATATTACCATAGATCCGCAAAGCCAAAGAAGCAAAATTGGTGAATTCTTCCAAAATATTCATTGGAGTCATTCCAACAGGTGTCGCAAAAGCTTTGAGATACGCTTTCACCCCACGTCGGCGAATCCCTTCAATGTGACAAATCAAGGTAATCAAGAATGAAAATCCTAGGTCAAATGCAAGATTAGCTGTTGGAGATGTCCACAAGTTATATCCCTTGGTTGTCTGCACTTTTGCCATCAAGCCAAGGTTATTAGCTACTGCAACGAAAAGGAATAAGGAAAAGATAAATAGAGAGTAATTCTTCATATACTTATCGCCAATATTGCCCTTTGTAAAGCCAATGACAAAATCATAGAGGTATTCTAAGACGTTTTGCTTACCAGAAGGCTTCAGCGTCATTTTCCGACTAGCCCAATAGACGAAAGCAAATACGATAAGTACGGTTAGAAGAGACATAGCAAGTAGAGTCAAATCAAAGGTCACAGGACCTAAAGTGATGGTTGGATTTACACTTTCTTCCAACGAACTCCACCCCCTTTTCTAAAGAATAACTTTCTTTTCTTATTTAATGATGAATGACATCGCAAGTGTTACGAAGAAAGTACCTTCGATAAAGGCAATCCCCATGATCATAAGCGTTCTCAACTGACCAATGATTTCTGGTTGACGTGATGCTGATTTAAATAGATTTGCCATTAAAAAACCTTCAGCGAGTGAAACACCCATACAGGCAAGACATAATCCAAAAAATGTTAAATTCATGATGAATTCTCCTTATGTTTAAAATTTACTTACTTAGTTTAGTCCTAAAAATTCTTTTTGTCAAATGTTTTTGTCTTTTGGAAACGTTTTATACGGATTTCTTTCAATTTCCAAAAAAGTAGGCTATCCTCCAACAATTGTGGTTTTAGAATAGTAGTAAAACGAACTTGATCCCACTATCTGTTTGTTGATGTGGAAATAGCTATTTCCAATTACCGAATCTTTCCCTATATATGTATATTATAGGCAATCTTTATCGATTAAATATAGACAAAAACTACAATTCACTTTTTCAACAAAGAAGCTGGATAAGTCCCAGCCCCTAGCTTATTACTTTTTCAGGTTCCAAATTTCTTTGGCGTATTGTTCAATCGTATCATCTGATGTGAATTTATCAGATGTTGCGATATTAACAAGGCTCATGCGCGCCCATTTTTCTTTGTCACGATAGAGTTGGTCAATCTTTTCTTGAGCCGCTACGTACGAAGTAAAATCTTCCAGAAGGAAGTATTCGTCATTGTGCGTAATCAAAGCTTCATAAATCTCAGAACCTTCATTCCGGACATTTGGAATGGTTCCGTCCACAAAACTATCCACCACACGGCGAACCACAGGATTGCTTTCATAAACACCACGTGAGTAATAATCATGACGAGCATAATGGTCATAGACTTCATCTTTGTCCATACCGAAAATTACAATATTGTCATCTCCGACTTCATCTTTGATTTCAATATTGGCTCCGTCAAGGGTTGCCAGAGTAATGGCGCCTGTCATCATGAATTTCATATTAGATGTGCCGGAAGCCTCCTTGGAAGCGAGCGAGATTTGCTCTGACACATCTGCAGCAGGAATGATGAGTTCAGCCAAGCTGACCCGATAATTTTCAAGGAAAACAACCTTTAGCTTGCCTTGTAGACTCTCATCATTATTGACAAGATTAGCCACTTCGTTGATCAATTTGATAACAGATTTGGCAAAATGATAACCTGGCGCTGCTTTCGCACCAAAAATGAAGACACGTGGCACCATATCTTTATCAGGATTGTCTTTTAAATCCCAATATAATTTAAGGATATGGAGTAAATTGAGCAATTGACGCTTATAAGCGTGAAGCCGCTTCACTTGTACATCAAAGATAGCTTCCGTTGATACTTCTACTCCCGTAGATTCTTTGATGAAAGCTGCTAAGCGCGCCTTTGCTTCTTGCTTGACATTATAAAATTCACTCAAAACTTGTGGGTCATCTTTGTAGTCTAAGAGCTTACGAAGTTCATGAATGTTTGTCCGCCAGCCGTTACCAATCAAGCAATCAATCTCATTTGACAATGGTTCATCTGCAATTTGCAACCAGCGACGTTGAATGATACCATTTGTTTTATTATTGAATTTTTCAGGATAAATGGCATAAAAATCACGGAGCGTATCTTCTTTGAGAAGTTCTGTGTGAAGTTTTGCCACCCCATTGACCGAATGACCTCCAATAATTGCGAGATGCGCCATGTGAACTTGGTTATCTTTGACAATCCGAGTGTTCTCAATCACTTGCGGGTCAATGCCACGCGCAGCCATTTCAGAAACATAGCGATTGTCAATTTCAAGAATGATCTGGTAAACACGAGGAAGAACATTTTTAAAGAGTTCCGCATCCCATTTTTCTAAGGCTTCTGAAAGAATGGTGTGATTGGTATAACTCATCGTCTTTACCGTTGCATTCCAAGCGTCTGCCCATTCAAGACCACAGTCATCAAGTAAAAGCCGCATAAACTCTGCTGGTGCAACCGCTGGGTGGGTATCATTGATATGAACCGATACCTTTTCATGAATTTGCTCTAAAGGCAGCCCTTGCTTCCGATAAGATTTGATAATCGTCTGCAAGCCGGCACTGGTCATGAAATATTCTTGAATCAAGCGCAGTTCTTTTCCTTCATAGCTTGAATCATCTGGATACAAAATAGCTGTGATATCTTGTACTTTGCGACGTGCTTCAATTGTTGGATATTCTAGCTCATATTCTTCAGGAATTTCGACATCCCATAAACGAAGATTGTTGACAACGTCATTTCCAAAACCAATTTGTGGTACATCGTAAGGTACTGCACGGAGAGTTTGCGAATTTTCATAAACGGGAAGCATTCGCCCTTCTTTGTTGGCTTGCAGATAGACATTTCCAAAGATTTTAACATCTACAACATCATGATCTTTCCGCGTTTCCCAGACGTTTCCTAGACTACCAAACCAATCATCCGGCAATTCGACTTGATATCCATTTACAATTTTTTGTTTGAAAAGTCCGTAGCGATAGCGGATTCCATTGCCAAATCCCGGATAGCCTGTGGTTGCAAGTGAATCCATAAAAGCTGCTGCAAGACGACCAAGACCGCCATTTCCTAACGCCATATCGCGCTCAGCCTGTTTGACAGCCGTAAAATCAACACCTAATTCGTCAAAGCCTTCTTTGACAACATCGAGGATTCCAAGATTTAATAAATTGGTTTCCAGCATTCGCCCAGGCAGAAATTCAATCGAAAAGTAATAAGCAATTTTTTGCTTGTCTTCTACTAGTTTGTTTCGTCGTTCCAACCACATAGGAGTGATGTATTTGCGAATCGTACGTGCTAAGGTTTGAAACAGCTCTGTCGGAGTGGCATCTTCTACCTTAATTAACTGTTCTTCATGTAAAATATCTTTAAAATCTTGAAGAAACTGTTCTTTTGTTAGTTCCATTTCTGAATAGCAAACTCCCTTCTATGAATAAAGAGATTGGTACAAATGGCTATAGGCCTGACTAGCGGTGTCCCATGAGAAATCACGCTCCATAGCTTGCTTTTGAAGCGACTGCCATGCTTCTTTATCGTTATGATAGAGACTGACAGCCATATCAAACGTCCATTTCAGCCAGTAGCCTGAGAAATTATTAAAGCTAAATCCAGTTCCTGTTCCTTCGTAGGCATTATACGGTTGAACGGTGTCACGCAAGCCACCAACTTCATGTACGAGAGGTAAGGTTCCATAACGCATGGCCATCATTTGGGACAATCCACATGGCTCAAAGCGACTTGGCATTAAGAACATATCACAAGCTGCATAAATTTCTTGCGCTAATTTCACATCAAAAGTGATGTTGGCAGATAATTTTTCTGGATAAGCTTGACCAAACCAAGCAAAGGATTGCTCAAAAGACGGGTCTCCTGTACCTAAAAGAACGATTTGTACATCATCTTGCAATAAATTGTGCAACTGATCCACAACCAAATCAAAGCCTTTTTGCCAAGTTAAACGAGATACAATTCCTACCAAAGGCACATCGTCTCGCACAAGCAAACCAACTTTTTCCTGCAAAGCACGCTTATTTGCCAACTTACCAGATAAGTCATCCTTATTAAAATGGTACTCCAGCAAATTGTCCGTTTCTGGATTATAAATATCTGTATCGATTCCATTGACAATACCTGATACTTTACCAGATTCCATTCGTAAAATTTGATCCAAACCACAGCCAAATTCTGGGGTCATGATTTCATGCGCATAGCTTGGTGATACAGTTGTTACACGATCTGCATATAAAATCCCTGCTTTCATCCAGTTGAGGCAGTCATTCCAACGCAATGTTCCATCTGCATAACGCTCATAGCCTACTCCAAACAAATCCCAGAGCATGCCATCAGAAAATTGCCCTTGAAATTCTAAATTGTGAATGGTTAACACAGTCCGAATACCATGATAAGCTTGAATCCAATGGTATTTTTCTTTCACCAAAAATGGAATCATCGCTGTATGATAATCATGCACATGGAGAACATCTGGAATAAAATCCACTCTCTCCATTAACTCAACAGCTGCCATTTGGAAATAGGCAAAGCGTTCGCCGTCATCAAAATCGCCATAAACATGTCCGCGGAAGAAATAGTATTGATTGTCTATAAAGTAGAAGGTAACACCGTTTAAAACTGTACGTTTCACGCCTACATATTGACCACGCCAACCGACCTTCACTTCAAAATGGAACAAGTCTTCCATTTGGTCGCCAAACTTTTTATCCACCATATCATAGTATGGAAGAATGACACCCACTTCATGACCAGCTTTCACAAGAGATTTAGGGAGAGCGCCAATGACGTCTCCCAATCCTCCTGTTTTAGAAAAAGGTGCACCTTCTGCTGCTACAAATAAAATTTTCATTGAATTCTATCCTCTGTCACTTTTTCGCCTTTTTTAAGAACAACTGGGTTATCAACTGTTCCTCGAACGGTCACATTCTCAGCAATCTCAACACCCTTATCTAAGATTGCATAGTCTACAACAGCATTTTCGCCAATAAGGACACGTGGGAAAAGAATACTGTTTTTTACACGACTTCCTTTTTTAATACGAGTATTACGAGAAATGACAGAACCACTCACTTCTCCTTCAATAATACTGCCAGAAGCAAATTGAGCATTTGAAACCTTAGAACCGACTGCATAATAAGTTGGCTCTTCGTTTTTTACTTTCGTATAAATCTTTTGATTTGGAGAGAAAAGGGAATAGAATTTTTGTGAATCAAGCATATCAATATTGGCATTGAAGTACGAAGTGACAGAATGAATATTTGCTAAATAACCCGTATATTCATAAGCAAACGCTTTTTCCTGAGCAGCTAAATCACGTAAAACATAACGTAATTTTTGAGGAAATTCTTTTTGTGCTTCTATTTCTAACTTTTCAATCAGCCAAGGTGTATCCACAACAAAGATATCCGTTGACATGTTGTACAAATCCTGATCTTTTTTATCATCAAAAAGATGGTGATTTTTCACATGATCTGTTTCATCAATTTCCAAAACAGCATTGACTTCGGAAATTTCTTCTTTTGGTAATTTTTTATAGACAACTGTGATCGGTTGAGCAGTTGTACCATGTAAGTGGAAGACTTGGTTCAAGTCGATGTTCACCAAAACATCACAGTTCAATGCTACCGTTTGATCGCTGCCTGAACGTTTTAAGTAGGTCAATAATTGCTCGTAGTATTCTTTACCAACAGTAGAACTTTCTACGCGCGTATTATAAATACCAAGATAGTAGTGACTCAAAAGAGTAGACAGCCCCCATTCACGTCCAGAACGGATATGGTCAAAGACAGAACTAATATTATCTCGTTGGAAAATGCCAAAGACGCTCCGAATCCCTGCATTGGCCAGGCTAGACAACGGAAAGTCAATTAAACGATATTTCCCACCAAACGGCAAACTGGCAACTGGACGATGATTTGTCAAAGTAGACATATCATGAAATCCAACTGTATTTCCTAAAATTGCTGAATATTTATCAATCTTCATCTGATGGTACCCCCACTTTCTCATTGTATCCGATAACTTGTACTTCGTCTGTCCCATCAATTTCTACACCATCAGAAATGATAGCTCCTTCACCGATAATAGCACGTTTGATTTTTGCACCTTGACCAATGATAGCACCACTCATAATCACAGAATCTTCTACAACTGCATCTTTACGCACTTGAGCTTCCGTAGAAAGAATCGAATGTTTAACTGTTCCGTCTACCAAACAGCCGTCCACAACCAAAGAATCTTCTACATGAGCATTTTCTCCAAGGAAGTTTGGTGGGGAAATCAAGTTACGTGAATAAATTTTCCATTGACGATCTCGGCTATCTAAAGCATTGTTTGGATCAATATATTCCATATTGGCTTCCCAAAGTGATTCAATCGTTCCAACATCTTTCCAATATCCCTTAAATTCATAAGCATAGACACTTTCGCCGGATTCAAGATAATTTGGAATAACATTCTTACCGAAGTCAGACATATCTACATTGCTCTTTTCAGCAGTGACCAGCATATTACGCAGGCGTTTCCAGTCAAAGATATAAATCCCCATAGAAGCCTTAGTAGACTTAGGTTCAGCTGGTTTTTCTTCAAACTCGACAATGCGGTTATTGGCATCTGTATTCATAATACCAAAACGACTAGCTTCTTTTAAAGGAACATCCAGAACAGCTACCGTCAGACTGGCATTGTTGTCCTTGTGAGATTGAAGCATATCATCGTAGTCCATTTTGTAAATGTGGTCACCAGACAAAATCAAGACATACTCAGGATTGATAGTATCAATATAATCAATGTTTTGATAAATCGCATGACTAGTTCCTTCAAACCAACGATTGCCCTCACTTGCTGAATACGGCTGGAGAATGGATACTCCTGTGTTAATACCATCCAGTCCCCAACTAGAACCATTCCCAATATGACTATTCAAAGCTAATGGTTGGTATTGAGTAATGACACCAACATTATGAATTCCTGAATTGGCACAATTGGACAAAGCAAAGTCAATGATACGGTAGCGTCCACCAAATTGTACTGCTGGTTTGGCAATACTTTGAGTGAGTTTTCCAAGGCGTGTTCCTTGCCCACCGGCAAGAATCAAAGCTAGCATTTCATTCTTCATCTGTTACTCCTTTTTGGACTTCTTACTTCCATTTGCTGATTTCACACGACGTTTAATTTTCCAAATACTTGCCCCTAATGCTGGCAAAGTAAAGGTCAACGTCTGAGGATAATCCTTCCACAAGCCTTCTTGAGACTGAACTGTTTGATTGTACTCTTTCCATACACCTCCCCATTCTTCTAATTCGGTATTCCAAATTTCTTCATATATGGCTGCTACCGGAACACCAATGGTAAAGTCTTTGCGTTCTACCGGAGCCATATTAAAGACGCAAACTAACATATCTCCCTTGTCATTTTTCCGAATAAAGGAAAGTACACTTTGATCTGTATTATCCGCATCAATAATCTCTAAACCGTCCCAACTCAAGTCATTTTCCCACAAAACACGATTTTCTTTATAAAGCTGATTGAGCTGAGAAGTGAAATGCTGCATCTTGGCATTCATATCATCAGCCAAATCACGCCATTCCAAAGATTCTTCACATTTCCACTCTAAGAATTGTCCCCATTCACTACCCATGAAAAGAAGCTTCTTCCCTGGGTGACACATTTGATATGTATAGAGATTTCGCAGACCAGCAAATTGATTGTAGCGATCTCCCCACATCTTATGCATGAGACTCTTCTTACCATGTACCACTTCGTCATGAGAGAATGGCAGTAAGAAATTTTCAGAGAAAGCATACATAAAACTAAAGGTTACTAGATTAAAATCATACTTGCGGTAAATTGGGTCTTCTTCGTAGAAGCGCAGAATGTCATTCATCCAGCCCATGTTCCACTTGTAGTCAAATCCAAGACCACCCATTTCTGCCATACCTGTAATCTTTGTATCACTCGTGCTTTCCTCTGCAATCATCATGACATCTGGATGAGCCAGTTTGATAACCGTGTTCAAGCGTTGAAGGAAGTAATAGCCTTCGTAGTTGCGATTGCCCCCGTCAATATTTGGTTGCCATGGACCACTATCATAATCTAGGTAGAGCATGTTGCTAACAGCATCCACACGGATTCCGTCTAAGTGATAAAAGTCAATCCAAAACTTGATACTAGAAATCAAGAAAGACTGCACTTCATTCTTTCCTAAGTCAAAGTTAAGAGCGCCCCAGCCGTAATTATGGGCACGGTCATGATCCTGATATTCAAACGTAGGTGTACCGTCATAATAAGCCAAGGCATCATCATTGATAGTAAAATGACCCGGCACCCAGTCAACGATAACTCCGATATTATTGACATGACATTCTTCAACAAAATCACGAAACTCTTCAGGCGTTCCATACGTGTGCTCAAGTGCAAAATATCCCATTAGCTGATAACCCCAGCTCAATCCAAGTGGATGCGCCATTAGTGGCATGAATTCCACATGAGTATAATTCATTTTAACCAAATAAGGAATCAGTTCATCTTTTAATTGAGCAAATGAATACGGGCTACCATCCTCATTTTTCTTCCAGGAACCTGCATGAGCTTCGTAAATATTCACTGGACGTGAGAAAAATCCCCAACGTTTTCTGCGAGCTAACCATAGACCATCTTTCCATTTCTTTTCTGGAATCGTCCGAATTACTGCACCTGTACCAGGACGTTTTTCAAAATAAACTGCCAGCGGATCAATTTTCAAAATTTCTTGCCCGCTACTTCGTTTGATGTTGTATTTGTAAATGTCTCCTTCCTTAGGTAAATCCGTAAACACTTCCCATACGCCACCTTCATTACGTGCCATAGGGATTTGATTTTCATACCAGTCGGTAAAGTCTCCAATCAGATGCACACTTTGAGCATTTGGCGCCCATACACGAAAGGTATAGCCGCTTTGTCCATCAACTTCATCTTGATGAACCCCCAAATAGTGCTGTAAATGGAAATTTTCACCTGTGGTAAAAGTTCTCAATGCTTCTTGTCTATCCATTTTTTCACCTCGTTTTGTAAGCGTTTTCTATGATTCTATTTTACTATTTTTCCTATTTCTTTTCAAGTAAATTTCCATTATTATTACAAAAAATTCTCAAAACCGAACATTTCTTCAAATAATGCCCACTATTAGCAAAAATAACTAGATTTTGTTAAAATTTTGAACTTTTCATTCCATTCCTACTAAATAGTCGATAAAAGAGTAAACTTTTTTAAATGAAAATTTTCATAAAGGTCTAGACAGCTTTACAAAAAAGGCCACACAAAGTCGCCTTTTGATTTAGTTTATAAGATTGAATTGCAACAACAGGATATAATTTCAAATATCATTCCTCCATCGTCTGGTTACATACTAGTTTACCGTATTTTTCTGAAATTTTCAATAACTTTTTCTAAAAAATCAGCTGATTTGTGAACTTTTTTATTTTTTTACAACTCAAATATTCGGAAATAGAGGATTCTATTTTTGTAAAAAAGAATTGGGATCATTCATCAGCCCAATTCTCTAAAAATCCTATCTAGTCTACTTTTACTACTTGAAGTTGAACTCCACCTAGCAGCACTAGATATTTTTCTATTTTTTCAATACCATACGAACGACAAAGAGCTTCAGCATAAAGTGATAATTGCGCTTGGTAGCGCTCCACTAATTCACTTGGATTTGTATATTGATCTGTCTTATAATCAAAGAGAACGATACGATCAGCCAGTAGGAGATAACCGTCCAAAATTCCACGGACTACAAAATCCTGTCCGCTCGCTTGATCTTGCTTTAACATAGCAAAAGGAGCTTCACGATAAACTTTGTCAGCCTGCTTTAAGAGTAGTTGACCAAGCTCTGTCTCAAAGAAACTAGCTATCTTTTGCAAATCAATCTTCTTTTTGACAGTTTCTTCTGCCTGAACCTGAGCCAATATTTCCTTTAAAATAGCTATTGTAGGCAGTTGATTTAAAGGAATACGCTGCATCAGTTCATGGACAGCACTACCGATTTGCGCTCCTGTAACAGGGACTTTTTTAGCAAAGTCAGGTAGTTCAAAAGAAGTTTTTCCAATAAAATCTGGAGTTTTTTTCTCCATAATCTCAACACCGTCTGTATCCATGACCGGTTCATAAAATTTCTTGATTTGGCTCGGTGTCCGAACACTTGGCAAATGGATGGCTGCTCGATACTGAGTATTTAGCCTGTCCACATTTTCCAAAATATCCAAAGCCCTACGAATATCCTCAGACTGGCGATTGTGCGCTAAGTTCTCCTCGACAATCCGTTCCTTCAGCTTTAACTGACCTATTTTCTCACTTGTTAAATCGCTATCCGTCACAAATTGTGTTGAAAAAGCTAAATCGTCTTTCTCAAAGACTGTCTGTAAAGCCCAAATCCAGTCTTGAAAACTTGTCATAGTTTGCCTAATGGAGGCTGCTAAACGACCATTTTCAGGAGCAGGGAAGGTCTTTTTCTCCAGGCTTTCTTGACGACCTTTGCCAACCAGATACAGCTTTCTTTCTGCCCGCGTCATAGCAACATAGAGCAGACGCATTTGCTCAGAAATACTTGCCAAATGAATCTCACGCTCATTTTGCACATAAGGAAGAGTATCAATAGACAAGCGAACATGATTAGGCGCTAACTCATCAGCAGCGTCTAACACTACGTCCGCGACATACTTGATGCCGACGCCATTTTGACGACTGATAATCAAAGCAGAACTACTATCCTTACGATTGAAGACTTTATCCATATTAAGCAAAAAGACATATTTAAATTCCAAACCTTTGCTCTTATGAACTGTCATCAAGCGGACTGCATGCTTCGGAGCCGCAACGACGACACTCGCCAAATCATTTTGAGTTTCTAAGATCTTATCAATCATCCCAATAAAACGCGACAAGCCCTTAAAACTCATCTTTTCGTAGTCATTTGCTCGCAAAGTAAGAGCGTAGAGATTCGCTTGACGCCCTGCTCCATTTGGTAGGGCTCCTACATAGTCATAATAAAAGCGGTCTTGATAAATTTTCCAAAGCAAATCATAGAGCGAATTTATTTTTGCAAACTCTCGCCAATCCAGCAGTATTTCTTGAAACTGCTGGATTTTCTTTAAAAGAGGAGGTGTGATGAGTTCGGGATGTTGACCGTTCCCACTCAGAGAATTTTTCAATTTCTCATAGAGATTTTCCTGATGAGTAACATAAGTAGCTTCTGTCACCTTTTTTTGCAAGGCCAAACGAGCCAATTCATCCTCAGTAAAGGTGAACATTGGTGACTTTAGAAGTGCCACCAAAGCATAATCATTGAGCGGATTGTTAATCGTACGCAGGGTATCCAACATCACCATAACTTCTACAGATTGCAAATAATTATCCTCGCCACCGTCGGAAACGACTGGGATACCGTATTTGGCAAACTCAGATAAAATCACATCGTTGCGCGTCCGCGAAGCCGTTAGCAATGTCATATCTTCAAATGGGACATTTTCCTCATTGTGCAGACGGATAATTTCCTTAATGACCAGCGCTACTTCTCCTGCAGAAACAGAAGAAACATCCTTGTCATTCTCCTCATTATCCGTCTCAAGCGTTCCGTCATAAATGAGAAATTCCGTCTGATATTGTGGATTTGGTGCTTTTTTAGCAGGATTTCCAGCTACCAGATAATGCGTTTCATTATAATCAATTTCTCCCACTTCCTCATCCATGAGGCGTTTGAAAACGTCATTCGTGGCTTCCAAGACTTCCACATGACTGCGGAAATTCTCTTTCAAAACAATCAATTTCCCTTGCCGGCTATCCTCTTGATAAGTTTTAAATTTCTCATTAAAAATCTGCGGATCAGCCTGACGAAAACGATAAATAGACTGCTTAATATCCCCCACCATAAAGCGATTATGCCCAATTGATAACAGCTCCAGCATACGCTCCTGCGTGTGGTTGGTATCTTGATACTCATCCACCATGACTTCATGGTATTTTGTCCGATAAAAGTGGCGCACATCAGGAAATTCTTCTAAAATCTGAATGGCAAAATGACTGATATCTGCAAATTCAAACGCATTTTCTTCTTTTTTCCGTTGTAGATAGCTTGTCACAAACGATTTCATAAATTGCTGCAAGACAAGCAAGATTTCCTTGGCTTCCTCATGATAGGTCACTTGAAATTCAAAGCGATAAAATTGATCTGCCAAATCTCGTAAAACTTGAATTTTTTCTTTGCGTTTTTCGTTATAGGCGTTAATAATTTCTTTTAATTCTTCTTTTCGTCCGCTGTTCGTCAAGGCTTTTCCATTGCTAGCACGCGATATTTCTACAATGTTATTGAGCGTTGTGAGATAGGCTTCCTCAGAGGAATGCCCTTGTAAACTTGCCAGACAATCAAGCACACGCTGCACATTTTCAAGGTATTTTGCTTTGGGAAATTCCTTGGCTTCATTCGCCAAATGATACTGGAAAAATTCTTCTAGGTCAAAAAGGGCTTCTTTTGTTTGTGCTAAAAGTTGCGCTTTTTCTTCTTGGAAATCCGCATGAGCGTAAGCTTTCAAGAAATCTTGTTCTAAGTATTCGATTGGGCTACTGGTGGATTGCAAAAAAGCATAAATCTTATAAACCTGCTCTCGAAAACCAAGCAAATCTTTCCTCTGACCTGTAAAATTTTTGACTAATTTTTTAAACAAAGTTGCCTGATCAGATTGATAGAAGTCTTCAAAAACTTGCTCAAAAACTTCGTTTTGTAGCAATAACTGCTCACTCGCATTTTGCAAAATGCGAAAATTTGGCGCCAATTCTAGGAGATAACCATATTTATTGAGGACCTTTTGGGTAAAAGAGTCCATGGTTCCAATGTCGGCATTCGGAATATCGGCTAATTGCTGCGCCAAGTGCTGTTTGAGCTCCTCATCATCTGTTGCCTTCAAGACCTTGGATAACTCTTTCTCCAAGCGCTCTTTTAATTCACTGGCTGCTTTAACGGTAAAAGTCGAAATGAAGAGCTGGTCAATGCGAACTCCCCGCAGAATTTGGTCAATAATCCGCTGCACCATAACAAAGGTTTTTCCTGAGCCTGCAGAAGCAGATACAAGGATATTTTGACCGGAGGAGTAAATGGCTTCGATTTGCTCTGGTGTACGTTTTTGAGCTTTGTCAGACTGGGCTTCTTGGTCCTGCAAAGTATAGATTTCTTCCTGACTCAAAAATGGAATCTGTCTCATTTTTCTAGCTCCTCCTTCATCTTTTCTATCCATGCTTGACGCTTCTTTTCACCTGTCGGGTGACTATCTAACTTAACCAAATGGCGGGCGCTAGAGAGGTGAAGGTTCGCTTCAAATCCCGTAATGGACTTGTACTGCTCCACAAAAGGTGCAATACTTTTGCCATTCTCCGTATAAGGATTGATGTAAAAATGCCCTGCCAAAATCTGCTCAGCAGCACGGCGATACAAGAGTGCATTATAAGCCAACAATGTCTCCAATTCCTCTTGACTCAACAGATTCACTTTCTTTTTATCATACAAACCATTCAGCTGACGAGCCTGCTCAAACAAGAACAGACCTTTGTATTCTAGGTTCTTCATTGCTTCTTTGACAGCGTCGCCTCGCGACTTCGTCTTTGCTAAAGGCACAAGTGGATTGGTCATCTGCAGATACATAGCACCAAAAGCATGCACTTCTTCATTCATCCACGACTCTTGTTTCAAAGCTGCTAGATAGGTAGGTAATTGAGAATTTAAGCCATTGAAAAATTTCTGAAAATCAAAATTCGTATCGCTTGATTTATAGTCAACAACGCCTAGACTGCCATCTATCTTCAAACGGTCAATGCGGTCAACTTTCCCTCGAATTTGAAGGTTGCGTCCGTCTGACAAGGTTAGAACATTTGTTTCTTCTTGACCGAAAACAGCTTCTTCTTGAATGGTTTCTACTAAATCATTTCTTTCTAGAACACGCCCTGTCGCACGCGCGGTGTCCAGCAAAACTTCGTGAGCAAACAAAGCTTCTGCATTTTCTGTATAAAGAGCTTCAAATTCCGCTTCCTGACTCGCTTCTTGAATGGCTTTTTCTAGACGATTATCAAATGGCTCACTTGACGAATCTTGCATGACTTTTTCAAACACACGATGCAGGAAATTTCCATGACTGCGCACATCTGGGTGAATCGTCATTTCTTCCTGCAAAGCCAAGACATACTTCAAAAAATAAGCATATTGATTGCGGTAGAATTCTGTCAAAGCTGAAGTAGATAGCTGAAATGCTTGATGAGGCGGATAAAGAGCTTGCAATGTCTGCGTTGACAAGGTTTCTGTTTCAAGTTTTGACGTTACATTAGGAATCGAAATGCCTTCACTTTCCAATTTTTTGCGCAGAACCCGCACAGCAACTGACCAAAAAGTCTGCTCTTTCTCCGTCAAAGAGCGCTCTCGATCAATATCCCCTTGATTCAACTCAATAATTCTCGCCAACAAAGCACGATAAGTACCAATATCATCACTTGTTGCCTGCGGACGCTTCACTTCAATCGGCAGCCCAATTGGTTGTTCATGCAATTCTAACAAATATGGAGAAATGTTGTTCTCTATTTCATTGACAATCTGAGGAGTAGAAAGCACCAACCTCTCTGTTGCAGCATTCAGAAGCGACAAAGCGACAAAACGATTTTTCTGGAGATTTTCCTGAGCAGCAATCAGCAATTCCGAATGCGCATCAGTCGCTTCATTTAATCGTAATCGTTCTTCATCTGACAAGAGACTCTTGTTTTGCACAATTTTTGGAAAATAGTCTTGGGTCAAACCAACAGCATAGACAAAAGGACTTGACAAGGGCTCAATCAAATCATAAGATTGAACGGTCACAACGTCCACTGTTGCTGGAATAGTCCGATAGTTGGATAACAGCATTCCTGACTGCACCAGAGTCAGAAAATCATCTAGCTTAACCTTGCTGGTTGAAAAGACACTGGCAAATTGTTCCAAAACATGACAAAAAGCCTTCCAGACTTCTTCTTGTCTTTCCTGATCTTGCGGATTCGTAGAATCTACTAAACCAGCAAAATTCTGAGAAAGAGAAGTTGTCGTTAAAAATTGATGAAATTTTTGAAGCAAACCTGTCGCAGTTTGACTACGAGATTTGAAAAATTCCAAAAGCGGAGTGACTATTTTTTTTCTTAATTGATTGATGTGAATCAGGTCAAATTTTTGATGCTGATTGTGAGTAAATTCTTTAGAAAACTTACTCATTCCTCTCACGTCTGCAAAACGGATATATTGCTCAAACAAGTCTAGTTCTTCTTGCTTTAAATGACCATAAAGACCTGTTTTTAAGAGATTGAGCAAATCTTCTGTCCGAAAATTATAGCGTTTTAAACGCACTAACGCTTCAATAAACTGCACCAAAGGGTGATGTGCCATGGACTCGCTTCGCCCCAAATAAAAAGGAATCTGATACTGATCAAAAATCGTCTTTAACTGCAAACGATAGGCTTCCACATCTCCCAAAAGTAAGCGAATATCTTTGTAGCGAGCACCATCATGAACTCGCTGGCGAATGCTTTTCGCCACATATTCCAGTTCTTCTTTTTGATTGACAGTCGACCAAATCTGTACATGCGAACGGTCTTGCTCCGTCAGCTCCAGCTCAACATCTGAGAAATCATAGCGGCTTTCTAGCAGTTTTGAAATGTTTCCAAAAGCATCATCTGGCTGCTTTGCAGGTCTATATTCAGGTTTCACTTCATACTCATTTGCCAAATGGCGCAAGAAATCCACGCTAGCCTGATACAGATTACCCTCTCGAAAAGTCGCACGGTATGCCTTCTCACTGGCATAAACACCAATAATGATTTCCACACCCTTGCTATGCAAAAGCTCGATCAAATAAGCTTCTTCAGCTGAAAAACGTGTAAAACCGTCAATGACCAAAGCCAATCCTTGCAATTCTTTATCTACATCACCTGCTGTAATATGATTGGCAAAGACCATGATATTTGACTCAGAAGTAAATTCACTCTGATTCAGTTGATGCGTAACAGCTTGTAAAATCTTGATCAAATCTGCTTTTTTCTCATCCTCATCCAGATAGTCCAAATCCGAAAAGGTCATCTGAGCAGCTTGCAATTCATGATAAAGCTCAACCAATTGCTGAATAAACTGCACATCCGTCCGAATGCCTCCGTACACCTGCAAATCATGCTCTTCCATTTCAGATAATACCTTATAAAAGAGCATTCCCAAACCAATATCGTCTAATGGTCTGCCTTGCTGCACATCATTGAGGACAAAATAACGCGCCATCTGCGCAAAACGTGTCACTGTAATAGCAAACGAAGCGTGGTTTTCTAAAAGACTCAAAACAGCCCTCTCCTTTTCAAATGAAAGAGAGTTAGGTGCAATATAAAATATGCGCTTGCCTGCTTGTGCCAAGCGCTCTGCTTCTTTCACCAAAATCTTCGTTAAGGGATTGCGAATATCAGTATAAAGTAATTTCATGAGCATCCTTTTTGTCAAAATATAGTCCTATTATATCATTTTTAAAGTTTTTCAACAGCGATTGACTACATACCTTTTCAAGAAAAAAATCCCCACAAGAATACTTGTGGAGAACTATTTTTAACGATAAGCTAAAGCTTTTTTGAAACTCTTCCAAATGCCAATATCATCTGTTTGTAAAATTAAGCTGGAGTAAATCCGACCGATATAAACTGTCATTCCTAAGGTAAAGACAAAGGAAATGGCAAATGAAATCCAAGCTTCTAGCCCATTTGCATAACCGTTAATGGCACGGAAGGGCATAAAGAAAGTCGAAATGAATGGGATAAAAGAACCAACTTTAAGCAAAATTGTGTCACCAGCGTTTCCAAGAGCCGTCACTCCCAAAAATCCAAGGAGAATCAGCATCACAACAGGCTGAACAGCTTTCCCAACATCTTCAATTCTTGTTACCATCGAGCCTAAAAAGGCAGATAGAACAACGAACAAAAAGACACTTAAAGTAATGAAAGCAATGGTATTAAAAGAAATGGCTTCACCTAGATGCTTCATCAAATTTGGATTAGCTTGCAAAAATTCTTTTACAAAAGAAACCTTGTCAGAAAATATTAGTAGGAGCACTG
>ERZ773070.354-NODE-354-length-35019-cov-8.164712_pt1 | contig 35019 bp, 34 predicted proteins | sample MGYA00580618_ERZ773070 | MGnify/ENA primary metagenome ERZ773070 (study PRJEB29015, sample SAMEA2738023) | human oral metagenome | biome: human oral; feature: human-associated habitat; material: dental | place: China | collected 2019 ... | reverse complement strand
TTACGGACTATGTAAATGCCGTGCAGCAGGAGTTTAATGCATTCATTTCGATGCACATAGAGGGGAAATGGGTAGTACATCCGATTTATCGAAAACTCGAGTCAGACATCCGTCGAATCAACGAGATGCTGTCATGTAAAACGAATTTCTACAAGATTGAGGAGGCTCGATTGGAGGAATTTCATCAGACACTACTCCAAGTGATCGAGGTCATTGGCAGCTACTATGAAGCTGCCAATGAAGAACAGTGACGTTCGGCGAAAAGCTTCGGGTCTTGCGAGAGAAACGAAGCTTTTCCCAGACAGATCTCGCTGCGATCACCGGATTTACACGACGCTCTATCTATAATTGGGAAAGAGACAAGAATCATCCCAAAAACATTGCGACACTTGAGGCGTTAAGTCAGGCACTCGAGGTTGACCTCACATATTGGTGGGATTAGCCGTTATCAGCAAAGTATGCAGCGAGCAAACGGCGGGTTTCCTCATGTTGGTGTTTCAGTTCCTTGCGAAGATCGCCAAGTGCTTGTTGTACGGGAATATCTTTATGTTCTATTCCAAAAAAATCATCTGCTGATATGCCGAATAGGAGTACCAGTTTATACAGCTCCTCGGCGGGGAGTTTTGTAACGCCTTGTTCGTAATTTTGATAGGTGCGTGTTGTTATTCCGAGTTTCTCCGCAATTTCTACTTGCGATAACCCTTGCTGCTTTCGGACGAGCCGCAAACGGTCTGATATTTTTATCATCAACATTCTCCTTTTCGGTCACACGAAAGAACTTGTATCTATTTTACCAATTTTTGTGTGTAAAGGATAGGGAAATATGGTCAAATTACATAAAGGAGTGTACAAAAGTGAACGAGTTCATGTCTTGCAGTATTAAAGATCGGAAACCATATCAAAAAATCAAATCAAAAATGTCTGTTCTGTTTCATAAATGGATTGATTTTCTTAATCACTACAACATTTTCTTTGTGCTCCTGTTTGGCCTCTTAGTGCTTATCGTGATCTCTTTTATGCTCTGTTTTATTACATCTTCTCAGATTTTGAGTAGAAATGCAGTTATTGCAAATTTGGGGTGGGTACATTCCAACGTAGGAAAGACATTTGTCGGATATGTGCCAGTCACATATGAAAGAGACATACATGTGAAAACTGGCGATTCTCCAAAAGAAATTATCACGACAGGATGTAGTGTTGCAGAGGGCGTAGATCATGCAGAGCGCATATACATACGGGGGATTTATCCGGATAAAGATGAGGCACTCGCCTTTTTGGATAAGTACTCAAAAGGCAGTCGTGTAACAGTGTTTTTGGAGGAAGGGGAACTTATCTATCGTGTTCGCGAAGACATGCTCGAGGTTGGATTCTTTCGTGTAAGTGATTCTTACGTTCCCTGGTATGATGCAGAGCTTGTAGAGCTACTCAATCATGAGGCATTTCAGCCAGGACAAGTGGAATCAGGTTCATATTAGAACAACAGATGACAAGGTGGTAATACAATGAAGATCGCTGATAATGTTCTTGGAGGAAAAATTGTTTTTATATCTGGTGCGATCACCGGTGTTGATGGGTATCGAAAGATATTCGCCGCTGCGGAACAATGGCTGCTCGAGCAGGATTGCACGGTACTCAACCCTGCTGTGCTGCCACCGAGCGGTCTGGAATGGGAGGCGTACCTGCGCATCACAAAGGCGATGGTACGCGAAGCGGATGCCATCTATGTGCTCCAAAACTGGGAGCACAGCCAAGGCGTTCGAGAGGAGATTGCTCTCGCAGAGAGCCTTGGCAAGGAAATCATATACGAGACGCAGCCTAAAAAGGAATAAGTCAATGAATATTGGGCTGATTGATGTTGATGGTGGAAGATTCCCCAATTTGTGCCTGATGAAGTTGTCAGCATGGCATAAGAAGCAGGGCGATGATGTTCAGCTCCTTTATCCGGAAGATGTATTGTTGGGAAGCAATTTGTTTCAATCACACGACAAGCTCTACGCGGCTTGCGTATTTACCAAGAATCAGGGACTTTCAGCAAAACTTGCGGCAATAGGGGCAGAAATTGGAGGAACAGGAACCACCTGTTCTACACAGCTTCCTCCATATATTGAGCATATATGCCCTGATTATTCACTTTACAACATCAAAGACGTTGCCTATGGCTTTTTGACAAGGGGATGTCCACGCAACTGTCCATTTTGTATTGTTGGCTGGAAAGAAGGTTATGAAAGCCATAAAGTTGCGAATCTCGATGAGTTCTGGCATGGGGAACGGATCATCAAACTACTTGATCCCAATATTTTGGCAGCAAGAGAGCATATAGACCTTTTAGGACAGCTAGCAGACAGCGGAGCCTGGATAGATTTTACCCAAGGTATTGATGCGCGTTTGCTCACACCGGAGAGCATAGATCTTATCAGTGCTTGTAAAGTAAAAATGCTGCATTTTGCTTGGGATAATCCAAGGGATCAGAGCGTTCCTCGGGCGTTATCTGCGTTTGCAAAACGCACGACGATCACTGATTTCCGGAAGAAACGAGTATATGTTCTTGTCAATTATTGGAGTACGCATGAAGAGGATTTAAGCCGTATTTATTGGCTCAAAGATCATTCCTACGATCCATATGTCATGATCTATGATAAACCGAATGCTCCTGTGACCACACGTCGTTTGCAGCGTTGGGTAAATAATAAAATTATCTTTCATAGCTGTGATCGCTTTGAAGATTATAAGGCGTAGCTATATCTGAACAGACTGTGACATGGGTGGCAAAATGCAACAAAATCGAAAGCATATTTCTCAGAGGGTACGTCATCAGGTTTATGAAATGTATGGGGAGCGATGTGCATATTGCGGACAAAAGATAGATACCATTCAAGAAATGCGTGTCGATCATGTGTATCCATTGCGTAAAGGCGGTGAGGATAGCATATCCAACTACAAACCTGCATGCCAAAGATGCAATTACTACAAAAGCACGTTTGATCTTGAACAATTCCGTGAGTTTGTTGGAACCATATTGAAACGGCTGGATAAAGTCTTTATTTTTCATGTTGCGATGCAACACGGGTGATAAACGGAACAGATAAAACCCGCAAGCCGATTAAGTTTTATTTTGAGGAATATGAAAATGGTAAATGAAATTATTGTCGATAATTTTGCCGGAGGAGGCGGCGCATCCACAGGGATCGAACTTGCCGTTGGTCGCAGCGTAGATGTTGCCATAAATCACGACCCGGATGCAATCGCTATGCACAAAGCAAACCACCCGGGCACAAAGCATTACTGCGAGAGTGTCTGGGATGTTGATCCAGTGGAGGTCTGTGCCGGGCGTCCAGTGGGGTTGGCCTGGTTCTCCCCAGATTGCAAACATTTTAGCAAAGCAAAGGGAGCAAAACCTGTGGAGAAAGAAATCCGAGGACTCGCTTGGATTGCCGTGCGATGGGCGCGATTGGTGCGCCCGCGCGTCATCATTCTTGAAAATGTCGAGGAATTTACCACATGGGGACCTCTTGTCGATAACCGCCCCGATCCGAAACGTAAAGGGCAGACATTTCGACGCTTCATTCATGCACTCAAAAGATATGGGTATCGGGTGGAGTGGAATGAGCTTAGAGCTTCTGATTATGGGGCACCTACAATACGCAAGCGATTTTTCCTCATTGCTCGATGCGATGAGATGCCGATTGTATGGCCGGAGCCGACACATGGAGATCCTTCCTCGCTTTTTGTTGTAGGTGGCGTGTTACAGCCGTGGAGAACGGCTGCAGAAATTATTGATTGGTCTCTACCTTGTCCAAGTATTTTTACGAGAAAGAAGCCTCTCTGTGAAAACACGATGCGCCGCATTGCTCGGGGGATCAAGAAATTTGTGTTGGACAATCCGACCCCCTATCTCGTGGACGAAAGCATTACTCCGTTGCTTATCCAGTACCATAACGAGAAGTCAAGCAAAGAGGTGCGCGGGCAGTCGATTGACCGACCGCTCATGACGGCAGATTCTTCCAATCGGTATGGGCTTGTCACAGCGTTTGTAAGTAGGTATTTTGCTGGTGGATATCAGAGTGCCAGAGTGGATGTCACAGAATCATTGCCCACAGTTACGGCTATTGATTACAATGCACTCGTTGAGTCATTTCTTATCTATTATGGTCAAGAAAAAGGACAGCCCCTCGGCGAATCGCTGCATACCATTACAACAAAAGACCGCCTCAGTCTTATCGCTATGCGGGGAGAACTGTATCAGATTGCTGATATTGGGATGCGGATGCTTACGCCGCGCGAATTGTTCCGTGCGCAGGGATTTCCGAACAGATATATTATCGACCACGACGCAGATGGCAGACGGTATCCTAAATCGGCGCAGGTTGCTCGTTGCGGAAATGCCGTTCCACCGCCGTTTGCAACTGCTCTTGTCCGAGCTAATTTACCAGAAATGTGCACTGAAGAAGAACGCGAAAGTGCATGATTATTAGATTTTGGAGGTCATCATGAGCAACATACAAGCATTTAATATGCAGGTGACGGAAGAACGTATCAGACAATATCCTAGAAATGTGCTTGAACACGGTGCCGGCATAGTCGGCACATCTGTCATGCAGGATCCCAACTTACACGTGATTGCAAAGACAATTTACTCTTATCTCTGCGCATATGGCGATACCGATTGTCTCCCCAGAGATCAGATTTGCTATGACCTTAACATCAACAAGAATACCTACGCGAAGTATATGAAGCAGCTGGTGGATTGTGGATATATTACCCGAATTCAAACACGGGACGAGAATAACAATTTTTACCGAAACATCTACGAGATCAATTCTGAGGTGTAGAGTTTCTTGTAGAGCGGTCTGGAATGGGAGGCGTACTTGCGCATCACAAAGGCGATGGTGCGTGAAGCGGATGCCATCTATGTGCTCCAAAACTGGGAGCACAGCAAAGGCGTTCGGGAGGAGCTTGTTCTCGCAGCGCGTCTTGGCAAGGAAATCATCTACGAACCACGAGAGGCGGTCATCATATGAGTAAGTTTATGGTTACAGAAAAGGCAAATATGGGAAATGCTCGCGTGCTTTATCCGTATTATCGTATTGGTTTTGGGGCAAGAGACACTGCCATAAAGCAATTCCTCGAAAGCCCTTTTTGGTGTGGTCTTTGTCCTGAAGATGAAGATCTGGCAGAAGAGCATTACACTGAGGAGGCGGCAGAAGGGTTCTTTGTAACCTATCAAGTCTTATTTGACCATGAAGGAAAGAATGTTCTTGCTCCTCAATGGCTTGTAGATGCAATGAACGAGTAGCTGTTATTTTGCGCATTGAATGAGGACGTATGAAAAGGCATACAAATCATATACGAGCCACGAGAGGCGGTCATTGTATGAGAAAATTTATGATCGTAGAAAAGGCAGAGGAGTGGGGAAAAGACGATGGCTACCTATTTCGTATCATTTGAATATAACCTTACGGGGAGCATCTATGTCGAAGCAGAAAGCGAAGAAGAGGCGAAAGAAGCGTTCCTGCATAAATATGATGGAAGATGCGAAAAGATGGTTGAAGATTCGAGGGCTACTTTTGAAGATATGGAACTGGAAATTACGGATATTGAATTAGAGGTATGAGCGAATTGAGATCGAGCCGGAGGAGAAAGATGAGACGTGAGAATGAAGCTGAGGTGTAGAGTTTCTTGTAGAGCGGTCTGGAGTGGAAAGGTCTATATCAAACACAGTACGAAAAAGGGGGCAGTACCATGAATATTGGGAGGATTGCCAGTAATGCTGTATTACGCTACCCCGGAGCAAAGTGGCGTATTGCAGACTTTATACTGCAGCATATGCCGAGGCATCACTCATATCTTGAGCCGTTCTTTGGTAGTGGTGCGGTTTTTTTTCGAAAGACACCTGCGCCGATTGAGACGGTCAATGACATTAATTGTGATGTTGTGAATCTGTTTAGGATTGTGCGGGAGCAAGCAGACACGCTGGCCGAATATATTGCAGGAATACCGTATGCAAGACAGGTATATGAAGAGGCGTTATGTGTCAATGAAAGTACATCTGACCTTGAACGTGCGGTTAGATTTTTGGTGATGGCATGGCAAAGCTATGGGGCACGCATGGATGGGAAAAATTGTAGCTGGAAAAAGGATGTCGTTGGGCGTGAAGCGTCTTATGCTGTGCGAAATTGGAATCGATTGCCAAGTTGGATTGTCGCGGCGCAAGATCGTCTGAAACAAGTACAAATCGAGAATCAAGATGCCTTCCAGCTCATCCGGCAATTCAATAGCCCCAAAGTTTTGATTTACTGTGACCCACCATACATGCTGTCTACAAGGAGTTGTAAGACTAGCTATCGACATGAGTTGGACGACTCCGCACATGAGGAGTTGTTGTACTTGTTGAATAAGCACAGTGGGATAGTGATGTTGTCTGGATATGCAAATGAGCTGTACGATACGCTGCTTCGAGATTGGGTGCGCTACGACATAGATACAGTGATAACGTCTGGTAGTAAACGCATGGAGTCATTATGGATAAGAGGTATTCGACAGGAGGGGTTATTTGCAATGGAGCAAGTTCACCCCTATAGCCGTCAGACATCAAGATTTTCACCATAAAGGACAGTCATGAACAAAAAAGTCTTTTCCGCAGGAGCAGTGCTATTCCTGCTCCTGCTTTTCCCGTTCTGCGTTCATGCAGCCGATCTTCCTGTGACCTCGGCGTTTGGATGGCGGGTGCATCCGATTTCAGGGGAGTGGTCTTTTCATGCGGGCGTAGATCTCGGATATGCAGCAGGAACGCCTATTCCTGCGCTCTTTGACGGTGTTGTGGTCGAGTGCGGCAACAAGGAGGATGGCTATGGGAATCAGGTGCTGCTATACCATCCGTACTATGACGTCTATACACGATATGCCCACATGGCTGCGGTCTATGTTCGCGCCGATCAGTATGTAGCCCAGGGCGAAATCATCGGACTTGTAGGGGCGACAGGATATGTAACCGGTGCACACCTGCATCTTGAGTACATCGTACGGGATGCAGACGGGAACTATATCTATGCAGATCCTCTTGTGTTGTGGCAGTAGGAGAAAGGTTGAGAATCATGGCAGCGTCAAGTCTTCTGATCCAAGAATCCCCACTTACCGTTCAGCCGAACCTTGCCGTTCTCATTGGTCTGAATGAGGCGATATTTCTGCAGCAGCTGCAATACTGGATCAGCCGTGAAGCGGGCATCTGCGACGAATACGGACGCCGCTGGATTTATAATACGGTCAAGCAGTGGAATGTTCAATTTCCATTCTGGTCAGAAAGTACCATTAAACGCACCATCAAGTCTCTTGAAGATCAAGAGGTGATGCTTTCGACGGTGATCGGAAATTCCTATAACAAGACGAAGGCTTACACCATTAATTATGATCTGATCGAAGAGCTTAGTGAAAAAATCGTACATAAGCAATTTCAGGCGAGCATAGAAAGTGTTGACCGGCGTATCTCTGCACCTCCACCGATGCGAGAGAAGAGGAAATATACCGAAGAAGCCTCTGCTCCCGAGGACACACAACCAGAACATGAGTCCGCTGATATATTGGAAGATGACACAGAAAGTCAAAAAGTCAAAGCGGGTGAACCACGCATAAGTGTCAAAATGACACCACATGAGGAGCAAGGTGAACCGTATCGTAGTGTCAAAATGACACCACAGGGCAAAGGCTCCGAAACCCCAATAACGGCGCGGGTTTACGTACCCTCCTCGCGCGTGCGCGTAACAGAGACTACAACAGAAAATACACAGAAAATACCAGAAACAACAACAGGCGATGTCCGCAGCCTTTGTGCTGCGCTCGGTATATCCGGCGCCTCGCTGGAACGATTTATCCGCAGCTATGGCGAGGAGAAAGTGCATGAGAAAGCCCGTCTCTTAGAAAAAGCCATGCAGAAGAAGACCGTTCGGAATCCGACGGGCTGGCTTTATGATGCACTCAAAAACAATTACACGTTTTCGCCCAGCAAGTCGCGGCGAGAAGATCAGGCCGTACAAGAGATGGCTTCTAGTGCTTATGTGCCTCCTCCCGTACAGACGGAACAGAAAAGGGGGATAACGCGTGATCTGCAGGCGTTTCTCGCAGCAAAGGCGTCAGGCGACGGCGAAGCATCAGCGTTTGTCCAGGAGTACCTGCGCAGACATGGGATAGAGGGGCGGGAAAGTCCTTGAGGATGAGATGCTGCAAGATGATTTGCAGCATAAATTGCGTGCTTAGAAAATGTGCAGTTTTTTAATTCTGCATTCGTCTATACTGGATGTGGGCAATCGAGATTGGGGATTGTAGCACCGGAAGATTCCGATGTGATGCCCTATTACTCAAAATATAGACGATTATGCAGGAGGGAACAAATATGTCAACGGTATCTTCTTCCACACATTGCGTAGGAACGATTCTTTCTTTCGAGGTGGAGCTTGCGATCGTAATCGGCGTGAACGAGGCAATATTTCTCCATCGGCTTGACCAGTTGCTTGCTACAGCACTGTGTATTCATGAGAATGGGCGCAAGTGGATATGTAAAACAGTCGAAGATTGGCAGCGTGAGGAATTTCCATTCTGGTCAGAAAGCACGATCAAAAGAATCATCGGCTCTCTGATACAGAGAGATTTCGTACTTGCTATCAAAGCCGAAGGGAAAAGTTCGTTCGATCACACAAAGGCATACACCATTGACTATGAGCGACTGAATAAATTTTACCGGAGTCCGTCCTATCGCTTCATAGCACCAAAGCCTTATATCATGAACTGAATGGAGGGCATATGCTGTATTACAACAAGCCAATTATGGGGATGTACGTGGCAGAAACGATGCTCAACGAACATTACGGAGCGCATAAAAAACGAAAAGAACTCGCGGAATTAAAGCGTTTTGCCCGTGAGGCATCAGTCAAAGATTCCGGAAAAATACTCTTTCGCATCATGAAGCAGGAGACCAATTATGTTTTGGTCGATATGGTCATTCGAGCTCTCCCGCAAGATTGGCAAATGTTTGTTGATCTCAAGTATCGACGTAAAGAACGAGTTATTAAACAGACGGAGATGCTTCACGTCTCCTCATCCCAGCTTGGAATATGGAACACAGCCATCAAGCTGAGTGTTCTCAACGCATTGCAGTATCGTTTGACAGTCAACGATGTTTTTCTCCGGACAAAAGTCATAAATATGCTGGATGTTCTGGCGACGGTCATTGCGGCAAAAGAAGAGTTGGATCCTGATTTTGAGATCGTCGATGAGTTTTGGTTTCACTCACTTGTGCAATATTATGACCAGTACAGCAAGTTGCTTGAGAAGATTGATGACTGCATATCGCATCAGGACAGTCGGATGAATATTGCTGTTGCGGCAATGGTGGAAAGTCCCTTTGAGTCCAATATTGTCCTAGCTGATAAGTGCGGTATCCATGCGGCCAGCTTTGGGAGATATATACGAAACTTCCAAGAAGAAGTGAAAGAATATATTTTTTGAACGACTACGGATCTGCCAAAAAAGGCAGATCCCTTTTTTGTTCAAAAGATAGGAAAAACAAGGATTTCCCCTGATATACAATAACATCGGAGGAAATCAGATGAGCAAAAGAAAGCGTTTCTGTATATGGGCAGCATTGTGGCTATATGTGATTCTTGTAGTCAATCCGTTTCATCTGCAATTACCGACATTGCTCTATATGAATACAACGGCAAGCCTTCCTATTGGAATCTATCTTGCGATTCCAGGGGTTGGAATTCGGGATGGCGATATTGTTGCCTATGAACAGGACGAGGAAGTCATGAAGGTCATTCGCCGAAACGGTTGGATACCAAATGGAGGTCATCCTGCCTTTATCAAATATGCGGCAATCGAGGGCGGGCACTATGAGGTTGATCCAGCAAGTCTCCTGTTCAGCATCAATGGGAAGCTGATCGGTAATGCCATGACCAATGATGGCAAGGGGCATGATATGATGCCTCGCTGTGGATCTTTCGAGATCGAGTATGGATCCTTCTTGCCATACACCTATGCTTCCAGAAGCTATGATGGCAGGTATACCGGAACCGTTTCGACGCAGCGAATATACAGCCGCGTCATACCGCTGTTGACGAAATAAACGAGGAGACGCAATGCGGCATTACCAATTTGAGTGTATCGGTCTCGACGGATATGCTGGTATCCGGGAAGAAATTCACGGTATTTTATATCGGGCTTTTTTCGGTCAAAATTACGCTTTCATACAGGCGATTGAGAAAGCCGTCGAGAGTGCAGCACGATATTCTATTGATGCTGACAATGCCCATATTTTGCTTGCTCTGCATGTTATGACTCGCAATATTGCCGTGACCGTTTCCTGTCGAACGAAGGTGTTTGATGCGTTCGCATTTCGGAAGACACTGAGAAATTTGGTAAAAGATCCCATAGTGAAAGAAATGGACTGGGGTGCATACATTCGGCAGCAAGATACAGATGCGGAGATCTGGTATATGCTCATAGGAAGCGAATACCTCTGTATGGATGCGCAGGGACAATCGGTCACAATGGTTGCACGGCGGTCAATACTGCCGATTGACATAACAGAAAACCGCATCGGTCTGCTCGTTTCGCGCTTCCTGATAAAGCAAAATGGTGTCGTCTTTTGAAAAGACATTCACTTATTTTAACCAACACGTTAATGAAGGAGATGACGGCGTGATGAATGAAAAGTTGCAGAAATTGAGAACAATCTCGGCTTATTTGCTGCTGCTTCTTCTCCTCGAATTATCTGCGGTTGTTTATATCTCCACTATTCATCTTTCACCGACGCAGATGTCCGACTACGAACAGGCAAAGCAAGATCTTGTGCAGATGAATCGAGAGGAGTCGAGTATTCAGCTTGCAGAGAAAGAAGACCCTCACGTTCGTCAAGGATTGAATGCGTTACTCATGGCAAAGCCGGATGGATGTAATTTTTTGGAGCTTTCTATCGGCGATCTGCATGATGAGAATGGAGCCGTTCTCGCATACGCGTACATCACAGTCATGACTGAAAATGATGGAGCACTTCAATCGTTTCGAGAAAACATCAACAACAACTCTGCGCTGGGAGACGCCTCGATTGACAGTGTATATCAAGATTCCAGCGGGCATAGAATTGTGAGGCTTTCAGTGGGGAGGGCTCAGCCGTGATTCTGAAATTACCAGAAAAGAAAAAAGAAAACATACGCTCAGCGCTCTTTTTGTTGTTGCTCATCAGTGTTTTTTGCGTAACAGCCGCACTTTTTCTTAGCCTAGGAAAACTCAGTGCCCTACATCGACAAGCGAATGAGATCCGCGAAACGATGACCGAATGGCAGGAAAAGGCGGAGTTCATCAATGGGAAAGCATATCGACCGGTGCTTGCAGAACAAATAGATGCTGTATCATCGGATATTTTTCTTGCTGCGAACGTGCACCACCTGGAACTTATCTCTTATCAATCACTGCATCGCAGCCAAGAGGAAACAGAATTTCAAACATTTTCATTATCGGTCAAAGGTTCGTATACAGACAGTCTTGCTTTTTTAGAGGACTTTCGCTCGAAGGATGCGCTTATTACGATCATGTCCACGAAGATGTATCCGGTGGAAGGAAACATACAGACAGACTTGCGCTATCGGGTTTACATAAAATAGAGGAGCGGTATATATGTTGCTGACTCGAACGAGAAAAAAAGTTTTGGGCGCATTGCTGACCACTGGACTGTATGCATGGATGATGGGGGCTGTATACATCACAGATCAGCAAATCCCAAATAGCTTTATGCGCTCATCAGTATCTGGGCATGGTGAAATGGTTCACGAAAATATCATCTTTCATGACACAGTTTTTACGACCAATCCATTCGTACTGATTCCTGTGCGTAAAGATGAAAAAAGCGTGTTGCCGGAACGAGGGCTGCCGAATATTCCGAGTATAAACTATCCGAGACCCAATATACCTGTCATCGCGGCTCGTCCGGTGGCACTTCCGCAAGAGAACCTACAGCAGTCAGGCGAGCCTCCCCCGGCCATGCATGAGAGACCACCCGACAGGAGATATTCAGACCCGATTGCCTTCATCCAGTCAGGGAACGAAAGTACCGTGCCGTCCGATGGAATCACTTACTACGGAGGTGAGGGCAGCCATTTTTCTTCAGATCCTAAACAGGGGAAAGGAGAACGATGAGATGTTGATAAATGACAGGATTTTCAGCGACTTTTTTTCGATAAAATAAAATTTGGGTTGGAGGTGTTCTGTGTGGTCTTGAAACATCTGGCCGGGATATTTGTGCTGGATGTCCTGCTGATTTACTTCATGAAGCCGGAAAATCCTTTGTATGCGCTTTTGCTCTCGATCCTCTTATGGCGTATCTCCTGTGAGGATTTATCCGGCAGTAAGATAGACGCGAGGCTTCTCTTTCTACTGTTTCTTGTCGGGGCATTTGCCTATGGAAAGGCAATTCTGACATATCTTGCCTTATGTGCTGCGGGATCCGTCTTATTCTGTGTTTTTCAGCATTTTCGCTCTCCAGAACAGGATCAGCCCATAAAGTCGTATATACCATACGATCTTGCCGGCCTTGCTCTGATACTCCTGTATTATCTGTTTGTGCTGCCTATGCCGGATGCGCTCTATCGGCTGGCGTTTCTTCCTCTCATGGATCAGACAATGTGGATTTTGGGCGTTGACCTGGTCTCTGTCAGCATCGCGATTTTTTTGTTGAGGAGTCACTTTCAGGGAGATCGCAAGCGCAAGGGAATTTTCTACGGTGTTTTGTTTGGTCTGTGCAATCCTTTTGTTTCCCTCAGTTCTATGCTGATCGGTCACTGCATCCAATATGGCAAAGACCGCTTTGAGCATTCGTATAAAAATCCTATCGACAAAATATCAAGGAGGTATTTTCTTGAAGATTGATCAAATGTTTCATCGCCCCGAGCATTTCACGCCACCGACAACCTCCCAAAGTCCGGCAGAAAAAGCCAGCCGAAAGTGGGATGCACGCGAGGGGGAGATCATTGAGCAGAATTACAATCTGCGTCGCCTCTTACTGGGGCTTGTCGTTGTCATCGTCGCACTGGCTGGAGCCTTGTGTTACAAAGCGGTGACGGAGAATACGCTCGTCTATGTGGTGGAAACAGACATTAAGACGGGAGAGGTTCGCAACGTTGGAACAGCGAACTCCATGGCGAACTATACGCCAAGCGATGAGGTATACAGCTATTTTATTCGTCAGTTTGTGCAGGATATTCGCAGTGTTCCGCTAGATGAGGTCGTTTACAACAAGCAGCTGAGCACGGCATATAGCTTCTTGACCAAGGATGGTGCAAACATCCTTACGTCGCGCATGGAAGCGGAGAATCGTGTCCAGAAGATGCATAATGCGACCGTACAGGTCACAATCAACAGTGTTATCCCGATGGAAGGCGGTAAAAGCTATCAGGTGCGTTGGTCAGAGGTGGAATATCGTGCCGGTGCCAGCAAGCGTGAAGTTACGCCATATACAGGGATCTTCACAGTTGAGATCATCAAGACAGACGACAAGGAGAAACTTGCCGTCAACCCTCTGGGAATCTATATCAAGGATCTTCGTTGGGAGCGGGACACCGAAACGAAGACCTCTAAGGATCCGAATACACAGCAAACGGCTCAGACGGTCACGCAGTAAAAGAAGAGGAGAATAAAGGATGAAAATGAACAAAGGAAATCTCAAATTGCTTGTCTGCTGCTCACTCGTGTGTTCCGGCATCTTCGCTTCTGGCACGGTCGGAGCAGCATCGCTTTCCGAATTTCGAGCGAGGTATGCGCCCGTAGAGCAGCAGACATCCGATCCGGAGATCAGTAACGCTGCAGAAACTGCAATGCAGCATAATGAGCAGCTTCAGGTAGAATTGGATACACTCACGGAGCAGCTCAAGACACTGAAAGAACAGAAAAGTGTCAGCAGCGAGGATGTGATCCGCGCGATTTCTGTGCGACTGGAAAATCTTGAAAAAGAACTGCGGGCACAGTCTGACTTACAAATGGAGCTGATGCAGCTCTTGGAGAATAGGTACAAAGCATCCTACAACGATTATGACGATAATACATCCCGGCGACCGCTCGTCAATCCTGTGCCGTATGGCAACACCGTTTCTTATACGCAGGATGCATCCAATGCACAGGGCAACAGTACAATGACCTTTTCGTATGCACCCGATCAGCTCTATAAAATCTACTGCCGGACGGGGTATCTTACAGACATCGAGCTGAAAAAAGGGGAACAGATCTCTTTTGTTGGAGGCGGTGATACCAGCTCGTGGGCGGTCAATGCCGCAACGGTGGCCGGTGTACCGCATATATACGTTAAGCCGGTCGTTCAGTCCAGCACAACGAATATGATCATCACAACAAACAAGAGGAGCTATCAGCTTATCCTCACAGTGAGTGATTGGTACAATCCGATGGTACGCTGGAACTACGGCCTCGAGGATATGCAGACCACGATTCTGCAAAACGCGAAGGATGAGCAGACCATTATTGCCGATTTGAGTGTCATCAGCGTTGATAAGATGAACTCTTCCTACAAAGTGTCTGTAAAAGGAAATGACAGCTATACGCCGGAGCTGGTATTCGATGATGGAGAAAAAACCATCATACGGATGAATAAGGGGGTAAAACGCCTTCCTGCGTTATTTATCAGAGAACCAGGAAAAAAAGATCTCAGTTTGGCGAACTTCAAGACAAAGAACAACTGCTATATCATCGATCGGATTATTGACCGCGCAGAACTGCGATTCGGAGAAAATGATATTGTCAAAATCGAGCGCAAGAAATAATCCTTGAAAGGAGCTGACTTCATTGAAATTAAAAGAGATCATAGGCAATCTCTCCGAAGTCGCCAGGCGGAAGCTGAACGTAAAAAAGGATGAAGAGGGGCTTGCCATCCCCGAAGAAGAGTTGGATAAGGGGATGGATGTAAAGACACCGGAGGGGAATAAATCCATGCTCAAGGGAGAGCATGATACGATTTTCGGCCTTTCAAAACCTGTCGTTATAGGGATTGTGGTGTTCTTCTTCCTTGTCTTTGGCTTGGCGTTCTTCTACGCTGCGAGCGATGACAGCGATGCTCAGGCGGAGAAGAAGTCTGCACGGGTCGAGGATATTGCAGATTCTTCGCGCGTGCAGGGCGGCACATCCGCGAAACTTTCCGATGATTACGGGGCACTCGAACGAGCGAATGCATCGCGAAATCATCAGCATGGGCAACAAGATCCCCATAAAAACATGGATATGCCACCAGATCAGCAAACGAATGCTGCTACAGTGCAGCCGATGGAAAACGTTCAGGCCATTCCACAGCAACCGGGCTATGCGGGATATGCGGAAGTCCCACGAACATCAGTCGTTGTACCTCCTCCAGGCAGTGCATATAGTCAGACGTATGCTCTGCCATCGCAAGATCAAGGAGCCTCTCGTGTTGAAGCAGAGCGCACTGCGGCAGAACGTCTTAAAGAACAATTCAAGTCTGCGATTGCATTTGTTTTTGACGGCGGCGGAAAATCTTCCGGTGCACCATCAGAGCCAGCAGGAGATCCTTCAATAACAGGTGATGGAACGACAAATACGCCTGGAAGAGTTGTAAGCACAGCACAGAGAATTTCTTCACCGACATACAGCGAGCCGTCAGAACGTACCGTAATGGCCGGTACGCTTATCCCGGCCATGCTCTTGACGGGGATCAATACGGATGCACCGGGACCGGTTATTGCACAGGTGATGGCAGATGTGTATGACGTAAACGGCCTCAATCTGATCATCCCGGCCGGCAGCCGTGTCCTTGGCACAATCGGAAAGGTGGAAGGCGGCAGCGGCAGCAGAAACGTATCGAGCCGCATTGGGCTTTCTTTCGACACCGTAGTTCTGCCAAACGGTGGATCTTGGAACATTGGAAACGCTATGATGGCCGTTGACGGTGTTGGTTATTCGGGCGTTCAAGGGAAGCTCCATCGTCATACGGGGAGCAATTTTATGAAAGGGTTGTTCAACAGTGCTTTAACAGCGCTTTCTACGGTTGCCGTGGATCGCGTTACGCTGGATTCGTCTGCGTTCACGGCGCTCACGGAGACACAGGCACCGACTGCGACGGTCGCGCCGGGCTACACTTTTAGTATCTATGTGACGCAAAACATTGCGTTTTGAGGAAGACGATGATGGACGAAAAAAAAGGGAAGCTCTCGGAAACATATGAGAACGTCACCGGCGGATTAAAGGCTGGGAATCCAGCAATGTGGCACAGAATCATCATGTGTGTCCTGATCGGATTTGTGGGCATCGCGTTGATCGGCGGCGTTGTCATGGATTTTGTCCTGGAGCGACAAACACAAGAGCTTCGTCACATGCCGGTTGTCGGGATTGCCGAAAATGCTGTACTTCCGCAAGATCAATATTTCATCTATCAGGTGTATTTCGATGATACGGAGCACATGCACTATCTGGTCAGTTCGACCTCCGGCGGCGTTGTAGTCTCCGTTGTGCCTCCAGAAGGCACGCAGGAGCCGGAAGATGTGATGAGCATGATTCACTACGATCCAGCAGCGTATTTGCTCGAAGTAGATCAGAATGGCCGATGGGCATTCATATCGACTTCGGTGCGGGATAATATCCTGAAGAAAACGCAAGTTCCTGTGGTTCCCTGATAGCAAATAGCCCCTTATCTGAGACAAGGGGCTATTTTTATGCAGCCATTCAGTCAGGATAGATAAAAGATAAGAAAATACCAGGGTTTTTACAGATATAATGGCATACAAGGGAAGGTGATTGAGATGATTGATGAAGAGATTCATCGTACAGCACAAAAGAAGGCGTTTCTTTATACGGTGCTCATTTTCGCTGTTTTGATGCTGATAACGCAATGGTATGCGACACAGGCGGTAGCAGAGGAGTGTGACTATCATCCCTTGCTCGGAAGTTATATAGAGCTCGGCGATAGTAAAATTTATCCTCCGTATGATTACCTGGTGTGGTCATATGATGAGCATATCAGTAAGGCAATTCCGGATATTCTCGATGCGTACTCGTCATTTGCCCAGCTGGTTTTGCTGCTCTCCATGGTCTGTATGTATTTCCTGAAAAAGGCGTTTTTGGTGCAGACATCGCATGGCAGTGCTTCTTTTGCGTCGAGCAAGGACATCGAAAAATCAGATCTCGGCGCTTATGTCTCGAAAAACGGGGGCGTATATGAGTACAGGAAAACGAAGAAGAAGCTCCTTGGATTGATCCCTTACACCCAAAAGGAGAAGATCATCAAGGATTCTGGTGTTGTTGTCGGTATCAATCCATATACCCATAAGCTCATGCTGCATGATGGCGTGGAGCATATGCTTCTTATGGCTCCGACGCGTAGCGGCAAGGGCGTTTGCACGATCATCCCAACGGGCTTGATCTGGAAGCACAGTATCTTCTTTTTCGATCCGAAGGGCGAACTCTGGAGTCTGACCAGCGGCTATCGGAAGAATGTCTTGAAGCAGAAGGTGCTCAAGTTTCAGCCGCTCTGTACGGATGGATCCGCAGCGCGGTGGAATCCGCTGGCTGAGGTCAACTATCGGACGACGGAGGAGCTTTCAGACGTTCAATCCATCGTTTCTGTAATGGTGCGGCCGGACGGAAAAACCAGCGGCGATGAGTTTTGGCCAAATTCGGCAGCAGCTCTGCTGAACGGAGTTATCTTACACCTGCTCTACAAACATGATCGAGAGGAACGACCACTTCCGTGCCCGACAGACATTATGTCATTTCTTTCCAGCCCGGATAAATCAACAGAGGAACTGTTCACAGATATGCGGGATTATCCGCATATCAGCCCGGATGAATTCATGGAAGTAGAAGAGATCGGAAACGATGGGAAACCCATTCTGGACGAAAACGGCATTGTAAAACGCAAGAAAAATCCACTCAAGGAGATTTATGGGGAATACATCAAGGATTTTCGACCGTTTGTCAAAGAACTCAAAATAAAAGTGAAGTCCATTGATGAAATTCGCGTTGCACTGCAGCAAAAAATCAAAGCGGGGGAGAAGATCCAATGGAGTTCTTACGATGATGTCGGATTGCCGGCAAAAGCACCATATCATCTGCTGTTGTCACATCCGAAGGTGGCAGAGTGTGCGGCAAATATTCTGAATGGTGCGCAGCAGACAACTGCATCAATTATGCAGACGGCACAAACTTCCTTGGCGATCTATCAGGATCCGGTCGTGCAAAATAACACCAGTGTGTCTGATTTTGCCATTCGCGATCTTCTCGATCCACAGCAGGAAGTGTCGCTTTATCTTTGCATGGAGGTCAAAGACATTGCGGCCGTCAAGCCGATCGCACGTCTTTTTATCCAGATGATCTGCTCAAAGCTCATTCGGGATATGAAATTTGAGACAGATCCAAACAAACCGGCACCGAAGAAGCAGCGCCTCCTGCTCATGTTGGATGAGTTTCCGCAGTTAGGCAATATGAAGTGCATAGAGCTTGCGCTTGCCATCTGTGCGGGCTATGGAATCAAAGTCTGCATCGTCTGCCAGGATGTCAATCAGCTCAACAAGGAATACACGAAAGACAACTCCATCGGCTCAAACTGTCATGTGCATATCTATTTCACGCCGAATATTGATTCTGGAGGTGCGACGGCCGAGGCGATCTCGAAGACTCTTGGCAAACGTACCATATCGACCATCTCTCACAGTGATGGAGGCGGCGGATTTTTCAAGGGGTCAAATTCTACGTCTCAAACGGGGCGCGAACTTATGACACCGGATGAGGTCAGCCAGATGAGCTCGGAGAAGGAACTTGTCTTCGTGGCCGGTCATAGACCCATTTTTGGAGATAAGCTGCGCTATTATGAATATCCGTTTCTCATAAAAAGAACGCAGATAAAATGCCCTGCAGTGAGTGATACGGTCACACGCGTCACAAACTTCAAAGAACTGTTCGATGTTCATGCAGCAGACCAGGCTGCAAAAGAGGATGATCGGAAACGAGTGCTGGAAGATCAGGCGAAAAAAGCAGGGCTGTCATATAAGGACTACGTCCAAAAATGCGAGGCGGACAAGGCGCAGTACGAGCGCGAGATCATTCGCCGGATTACGGGTGAAACACCCGACGAGGAGAAACCGAATGAACAAGAAAACTCCGGTGCGGGGACTGCGGCAACAAGGGAAGAAAAACCTGTCGAGCGCACCGAAAATATCGAAAATCAAACAGCCGCCGATCATCGGACACGGTCAGAAAGTCCGCAAGAGGTAGATGCAGGGGAAGCAGGTTATCAGGGAACCGTTGAAGATTCCCGTCAAGCGGCGATTCAAAAAGAGATGGAAATCAAGCAGCAACGGCGCATGAATATCCTGCAGACGAGTGAAGAAGCCGGTGAATCATCTCCGAGCGATGCCGTATCAAAACTCATTGATATGGATGTTTCTCTGCTTGCAATCAACGCTTCGGATAGGGAAGATGATCGGACAGAAGCGTCGCTTGATGACGCTTCACTCTCCAATTTTATTTTTGGTGAGGATGATCTTGATGAAGTGGCACCGGAGGAACTGGATTTGGACGATGATCTCTTTGCTGATAATGAAGCAGAAGATGGAGAATCGCCAAATGGTGACAGCAGTCCAATATCAGGTTTGGATGCCTTTTTAGGTACATTGAACAAGGAGCGTAAGGAATGAACCGTAACAGTGAACGATACAGCATTACAATGGATGCGCTCATCACATCGATGCAAGCAATCATGCCGTTTATGCAGGACAAAAACGTCTTTGAAGTATATGTGAACCCGGATGGAAAGATCTGGACGGATAGTCTTGGAAAAGGGCGTTCGTATACCGGAAAAAATATGTCCCCGGAAGACACGAGAGGAATCATAATCGCTGTTGCTGCACTTACGGAGCAGCTGGTAGTATCTGATCGTCCTGCACTTGACGCAGAAATTCCAGCGAACACGTTTTTTCCGAAGTGCCGATTTGAGGGGAATTTGCCCAATATTGTTTCTGCGCCCACCATCAACATTCGAAAGCATCCAGAAAACATATTTACGCTGGAGAATTATGTGGAGCAGGGAACACTGACGCAGCAGCAATATGACTTTCTGGTGGATGCAATTCATCACAAAAAGAATATTATTGCCGCCGGCGGCACAAAATCCGGGAAGACGACATTTCTCAATGCGATTCTGGCGGAGATCTCAAAGCTGGATGACCGCGTCATCCTGATTGAAGACACACCGGAGCTGCAGTGCAGTGCTGTTGATTGTGTTCAGATGCGTGCTACACCATCATTTTCCATGGAGGATTGTCTCAAACAGGTGCTGCGCATGACACCGGATCGCATCGTCGTCGGTGAAGTCCGTTCCGGCGAGGCACTTGCCCTCCTTGACGCATGGTCAACGGGGCACGGGGGAGGATGCTCCACCGTTCACAGCAACTCTGCCGTAGATACACTACTCCGTCTTGAAAATATGACCGCGCGCGTCTCGCGGAATCCGCAGCAGGCGACGATCGCACAGGCTGTACACTATATTGTCTATCTGAAGTACATTGGAAAAATGCGAAAAGTTCAGGAAATCCTTGAAATTGACTGTTGGGATCCTGCTACTAAGAAGTACATTTATCGTGCAGTGACATGAAAAAATTTGTAAATGAAAAAACATAGGAAATTCGAGCACTTTTTTTGGAGTAATATAAAGAGTGTTTGTAGGGAGTATATCAAGGAGGTATGATTTATCATGGATTTTAAGAAGAAGATTAAGACCGCTGGAAAGTTCGTAAAGGAGAATAAGCTGCTGATGCTTCAGCTTGGTCTCATGGGGGCGGTCGTACTCACCAATGAAGTCTCATTCGCGACCAAGGCTGATGAAACCTTTTCGGTCGTCACAAACCCGCTGGAGAAACTCCAGAATACGATTACCGGTCCCGTTGCCACAGCGATTGGCACAGCAGGAGCGGGACTGCTCGGTCTTTCCGTAACGATGAATTTTGAGAACCAGATTGCCAAGCGTGCCATTCAGGGCGTTGGCGGTGTCGGGCTTGCGCTTGGGGGCGCAACCGTCATCTCGAAACTTGGAACGGCGTTCCTCTTTTGAAATGAGCTGATCGCTTATGGCAGATAGAGAGGAAGAAATCAGCTCTTGGTATGATGCGGCTTTTTTCAGAGGATTGATGGAGCCGGCATTGCTTGCCGGAGTCCCGAAGCCCGTCTTGGTTTGGAATGCCATGTTTGCCGTGTTCCTGATCCTAAACTTCGGGTTCTTTTACATCCTGATCTTCACGTTTCTTTTGCATTCTTTGGCAATCTATGTCTGCAAAAGCGACGTTCAGTTTTTTGACTGTATTAAGTCGTATATGAATAAAAAACGATATTATAACACATGAGAAGGTGAATATCGTGGAAAATGTTATTGCAGTTAATGTTTCGCCGGATCAGCCGTTACTCTGGGGGAGGCAGGGTGATGAAACCGTTACCGCATTCATCAACAAGGCATGGGCGGAGCACAATGAGGCGGCGGACAGCATGACCGGTCTTGTAGAAAAAGCGGCGAGAGAAGGCGCTTTGCTTACCTGGGCGTTCGGGGACAACGAGCCTCTTCCTGCAGTACAGGCCTCTGATGCCATAGCGCAATATGAGTCCGTTCGGCGGATGAATGTGATCAATGGTTGCTGCAGTCTGGAAGAGGAGAAGGAATTGGATACTGCTGCCCAATACTATATCGGTGCAGTAAGGAAATATCTCCCGAAAGAATCCTCGATTGGCAGAGGTTATATCCAGGATGAAAAGGGAGAACTGAAGAACTTCACCACTGATGTGGATCGCAAGGTCGTTTCGGACATGAAGAGAGCGCGTTTTCCCATTGCGTGTATCAAAGCGGCTGTATTGAAATGTAGTCCAAGAGCAGAGGCCGTCCAAGAATATTATCAGGAGGCAAAAAAAACGCTGACAAGCCCGAAGGCACAGGACACAAAAAAGGATCGCTCTGTCGGTATGTTACGATAAGGTATATTACGGCTCATCTATGTTGGATGGGTCGTTTTTCTTCTACAACGAAAGGAGTTTGTTGTATCAAAACTCCATGGAGATACAACAGCAGCACGATGGCATCACTGAATGAATTTGGATTGCAGTCTACCGCAATCGAAGAATGGATCCCGTGGGGCGGGATCGTTCGCCCATCCGTTATGAAACAAAAAAATGGATCTATGTTTAGCATCATCACCTACACCCCATACACAACGGATCTTTCGACAACACTCCCGCCTTGGGCGTTCCGGCGTGGTTGGGTCATTTGGAATGAGCACCAGCATTGTGCAGATCTGCCAGGGCAAGACTATCTGATCCTTGGCTGGAATCCATTTTATGCGACCGGGAGAACTTACGTTGAAAATGCTCTGCGTCCGAAAATCTCGATCAATGAGACCGTGAATTACTTTGAAAAAGAGGTTCACAGTTTCTTGGCAGATTTTCAAAAGATAACTCCGGCCAGACTTTTGGAATATCAGGAGATCATGGATGTTCTTTCGTTTTCACTTGCCATGGGAGAAGACCGGCAAAAACTTCCAGACTGCCCGCTCTACATGGATGCATTGCTCTCGCAGGACATAGACTTCCAATTCGGCAGCAATGATGTTTTTATCAATGGCAAGCGCGTTTGTGCAGTATCTTTGTTTGTGCCGAACGAGATGGACAAGATTTACAGCTGCTTGAAGCACATGACCTATCGACATACACGCAGACTTCTATTGTTCAACGAAAAAGAGGCAAAACGAGATGTTCTCAGATATACGGGAAAATGGTTTCCTACCAGATCAGTTCTCAGACGCATGGCGACAGATGATATTATCAGCACGTATAACGGCTATTATACGGATACCTTTCTCTTTCATCTGGATCAGACAAATGACGAACCGTTTCGTGCATTTTTTACAGATGTTTTGGATCGTGAATACCTCCCCTATATCGTGGAAGAATACAACCTGAAGAAAGTGTTTTGGGGAAGCCTTCCAGGGCTGTACCTTGCAAATGCAGATCCACCAATCACCGGCTTTCAATACCTCGCCGAATTCCTTCACGCTCATATTGAAGCGCAGGAAGAGAATGAGGATATTTTGGAGAAAGCAGAGAACAGTCTGATCGACGTGAATGTTGATGTTCAGGAATATTTCTAAGACTTCGTCCTTGAAGGAGTGGATGCCTAAATGTATCGTCTGGATCGTTTCTTGATAAAAAGTGAACCTCTGAAATATACGCTGCCGTGGGCGCGGATTATTCCGGGATCGCCCACGATTGTATTGAATAAGGATGGCTCTATCCAAACAACGTTCAACTATCGAGGTCCGGATTTGGATTCGGCCATCAAGGAGCAGTTGTCCGTCATTACGCAAAAACTGAATGCTGCGTTCATGAGCATGGATACCGGTTGGGTTATGTTTTTTGAATCCCAGCGCGTTCCTTCCACGGATTATCCGACCGATTCCTACTTTCCCGATTCAATCACCAAGATTATGGACGATGAGCGCAAAAAGTTCTTCAGCGGGGGAGATTCCCACTTTGAATCGGACTATTATGCAACGCTCTACTGGATGCCGCCGAATGATCACGAAGGTCGGTTACGGTCTTTTGTTGTTGAGGGAAAGAAACAGAAAGGTCTCACGGAAGACGACTATCTTGTTGCCTTCAAAACAGTCGTAGAGGCAGTCTATAAAGCGTTTTTCGCATGCCAGATCCCCTGTGAGATCCTATCGGCAGATGAGATGGTTTCCTACCTCTATTCGACCGTATCCATGTATCGCCGTAAGCTGAAACTTCCAAAGCACCCGCTGCTTTTGGATCAGTTTCTCTGTGATTCTGCGCTTTCCGGTGGCTTGGAGCCGCGCCTTGGCAGTAAGCACATGCGAATTGTTACGATTATTGGCTACATGGATAACACCATCTTCGGAATCTTCGACAATCTGAATCTGCAAAATTTTTCCTACCGATGGATCTCCCGTTATTACTGCCTTGGGAAATTGGACTCCTTAGATGAAGTTCACAAGAAAACGCGGGAATGGAAAGCCAAATTCAAGGGCGTTATGGATATGGTGCGGGAATTCGCAAGTGGTCAAGAAGATAACAGCAACATCAATCAGACCGCCGTCACAAAATATCAACAGGCAAAAACGGCAGAGACGTGGATCGAATCAGATATTACATCCTACGGCTATTACACATCCTGCATTGTTGTTTTGGCTGATTCGCCAGATGAAGCGGACGTGCGGGCAAAAGCCGTTGTTCAGACGATCAATAACATTGGCTTTAAGGCGAAAGTCGAGGATCTCAACAGTGTGGATGCGTGGATGGGAACACTGCCGGGCAATGTCGGTCGTAATGTACGACGACATTTGGTATCTTGTACAAATCTCATTCACATGATGCCCCTCTCAGCAATATGGGCAGGAGCGTCACGTAACAAACATTTAGATGGTCCGCCGCTGCTTTATACACAGACATCCGGAAATACGCCGTTCCGATTAAGTCTGCACGTCGGTGATGTCGGACATACTCTCGTAGTCGGTCCTACCGGCGCGGGGAAATCCGTGTTTTTGAACATGGTGGAGGCATCGTTCCGAAAATACAAAGATGCCCGCGTCTTTGTGTTTGATAAAGGAGCATCCAGCTACGTTCTTACACGGGGGGTTGGAGGAACGTTTTTCGATCTCGGCAATGAAGAATTCGGCGCGTTATCTTTTCAACCGCTGGCAAAGATAGACGATGACAAAGAGCGACAGTGGGCACTTGAATGGATTTGTGACTATGTACGGCAGGAGAATCTTGAAATCACACCGGAACGCAAGCAGCTGATCTGGGATGCGCTGGAAGCGGTGGCTACATCGTACGTTGGGGAAAATAAACGTTTGCGCCGCATGACCAACCTTGTGAATGCAATCCAGTCCGAGGAACTCAAAAAAGCACTTGCACCGCTTTGTTCCGGCGGACCCTATGGGCGTATCTTTGATTCGGACGTAGACAGCCTTCAGTTGGGGTCATGGCAGACCTTTGAGATGGAAAAACTCATGAGTACACCACAGATTGTGGGAACAACGCTCATGTATATCTTCCATCGAATCGAACAAAGTCTAAAAGGAGAGCCGACCATCATCGTTTTGGATGAGTGTTGGGTATTCTTTGACAACGAGCAGTTTGCGGCCAAGATTCGTGAATGGCTCAAGGTTCTCCGCAAGGCAAATGCATCTGTCATTTTTGCAACACAATCCATCACAGATATTGTCAACAGCCCCATTTTCCATACCGTACTTGAATCCTGTCCCAGCCGTGTGTTTCTCCCGAATAATGATGCACTGGAAGAAAAAACGGCAGAGAATTACGGTCTGTTCGGCCTCAACCGCAGACAGATTGAAATTCTTGCGTCAGCGACAAAAAAGCTGCATTACTACTATGTGTCCCCCTATGGCTCACGGCTTTTCCAGTTGGCATTGGATGCCTGTCCTGTTTCCCTCGCCTATGTTGCCGTAAACACAAAGGGAGTGAATGCTGCGAAAGAAATCTTTCGGGACTATGGTGCGGACGGATTCAATCGCCGTTGGCTGATTCGTTCCAACATCATCGAGGATAAATCGGCTGATCCACCGGAAGAGATTGCGGCTGAGTAATCCTGCGTCTGGAAATGAGGCGTTGTCGTGTTGTTGTATGTCATGCTTTTTCTATTTGTGAGTAGCACGTTTTTTCTGTTGTATCGTATGGCGCGGATGAAAAGGCAGCTTTTGGAAATCGAGGAGAATGTGCGGCTCGCCGATCGGCAGGTACAAGACCTCAGAACTGAATTGAAGGAGTTGATGGCATCCGGCAGTCGTTACTCAAAGGAGCGTAAGTCATGAAGAATATTGTAGTCGAATACCTTGACCTTCTTGGGAAAACCATTGTCGAGAGAAAGAAACAGGATTCTGGTACACCTCTTCAAAATCGACAGGCAGAAAACTACGAAAACGACCTGACCGCCTCAATTCGATTGTTGGAGAAGGGATATGATGTGAAGTCAGTCATATCTGTCATTCGTGACAAGTCTCCCATGAAGAAGCTTCTTCCGGATGCGCGCGCAATGCTTTTGTATGCCGATAAGGTCATGGAAAACGTCAACGATGAGTGGACGATGCGTGCAAAGCATAGCCTTTTAGAGGCTGAGGGAAGCTATCAGCGCCGCATTGCAGCACAAAGATCAATGTCAGCGATTCACGGGGATTACCAAGTTGGTATGGCCATGATTTTGAAAGATGGATTCCCTTTATCTCTCGTGGAGCAGGTTATTCGCCGTTCTGGGCTCAATCAGGACGCAGAGGAATCCTATTTCAAGACACTTTTTTCTGCTCTTTCAGACGGGCAAAATCGGTATGTTGAAATTTTGGCATACGACGCGAATACCATGAATAGCGAAGTAGACGTGTACCGAAAATTCGCCCGAGAATATATGGAGAAGACGCATACCATCATCCTTTCCAGCGACGATGAACAGAACATCATCGAAACGATCTATCGGGATTATATGCAGCGGCTTCAAGAAGAGCAGCCGATTTATCGTGAAGATACGTTGCGCATGATGGCTTTGCTGGAGGAGCGGGTGCAGCCGATTCTTTGCAAGGCGATCATCCTTGCGTCACCTATTTACATTGAGGCAGGGCGCAACAAGAAGGAGTATCTTGCGGGAACGTTTTCTGGAATCTGTGAGAGCCTTGGATTCGACCGGCAGGATGAATCGGTTCATGCCAATCTTACGAAAGGCCTTGCGGAAGCGACGAACGACCGCCAATATGGCCACGCAGCAATACGGCTTCTGCGTCGTCATATCCATGCTGAGGACGTAAAAAACCATCTTATCACATTGGCAATCGCTGCTGCGCTGACAGATCCGAGCGGGTATGCAAATTTAATTTTGGTTCGGGCGCAAGCGTTTCTCTCAAGAGAAGACGCGATCAAAGAATTTGACGGACAGAATACAGACTTATGCGTAAATGACTATATGAGGAATATGCATTGTCAATATACTAAAAAGGGCTTTGTGAATCCGGATATGGATATTGCCGTAATGAAAGAAATGCTCCTCAGCGGGCAGTATGCGCCGGATCAGATCAAAGACGTGATGATGCATTACTCTCCCAACGCCGTGTTTGATGGCATAGATTATCTCTCATACGTTCAAAAACTTGCCGATCAGGAAATTGCACGCGAGAATGAAAAACTGAACAATTATGTTGTCATACCTCGCTCAGATATGCAGGAGAATTACGAAGAAGAGTACCAATATCAGCGGCAAAAGATGGAGAGGCGCATTCGTCTTCCGTATAACATTACGATGGATGCGAAAATCGTAAAGGCACTGTTGAACGCCGGGGTAGAATCCAGAAATCTATCACCGATGCTTTCCCGATACAAGCCAAAGAATTGGGACAAGGATTATCCTAGTGTATCGTATGGCTCTTATGTTATCAAGCAGGCCGAAAAGAATAGGCAGGAGAAACGGCAGGTTCAAGAACAATCCATTGTTCGTACACGGACAACAACAAACAACACAGATAATACATCTGCCTGAATTGGGGGTGCAGGGGGCATCGCCCCATGAGGAGGCGGGTGGGGCGGCGGTAGCAGTAAGCATGGTATGGAACGCCTTCCATACGATGCTTTCTGCGAAAGCCAGATTACTATGGAACAGTGAATGAGCAGAAGGTTATGTTTTTCTTGAGAGTGCAGCAGCGCAGAATGAGCGAATAGCGAATGTAGCAACGCGGAACGAAAAGAAAATGATAACCCTGCGAAATGACTGTTCCTTCCTTTTCATTTCAATTTGCAACTAAATATAGTTGCAATAAAAATAATGGAATGCTATAATATACTTGAAAGAGGAATTTCCTCTGTAAAATCATAGGATTTTGAAGCTGTACTTTTGGACTACTATGGAAGCAGTAGAGCTTGCATAGGAGGAAACCGCATGGACGAGAAAGAACAGCTGCAGATCGAGATACGGAATCATCTTATCGAGGTAGGTGGGAGCACTCATCAATATAAAAATTTCCTTGATACAATCGCAAAGTTTCACAAATACTCTATCATAGAGCAGATCAATCTGCATTATCACGCACCATCTGAGGCAAGTGCCGTTGCTCCGGATTACGTTTGGAAAAATTCTTTCCGAACAACATTGCGTGATGGGGCAGTCGCAATTCCGCTCTTGGTAACACAGGCCAATGAGCAATATGATGTGCGGTATGTCTATGATATGCGAGATACTCTCGCATATCAGAATGGCGAAGCTGCTTTGCAGGGGATTCCGTGGAAGTTTGCTCCTGAACACGAAAGCCTCGTAAAAAGCGCATTGGATAGTGCGTCTGCACAATCAATAGATGCGGCGATTCGTGCAAAGGCAGTTGAGCTGACCACAGCCCAAAACACGGCACATGATGATTTTATTACGGCAAGTGTTGAGTACATTGTGCGATCCCGCCTTGGACTCTCGAATCAAAATACATTCCCGGAAGAGATGAGTATTCCGCAAGATGTTCATATTGCGGTGATTCTGGGAGACGTTAATCAAATATCGCGCACGATCCTGGATTCGATTGGCAAGGCAATTACTGTGGCAAATAGAGAAAATGCTGCAAAGAAGGAGGCTGTTTCAAATGAAAATGACCGAAGAAATGATCCTGAAATCTCTTTATGGGACATGGGGCGATATGAGAAGGGAGTACCTGAGAACGACGCAGCCCGAGGAGTGGCAGCGAATGCTGGAGGACGGAACACTGGATCAGTACCTGCAAGAGTACGAAGAAACGATGTACGAGAGGTCAGAGCAGATGACCGAGGAGCTCTGCCAGCGGGACGGCGTGACGGAGGAGCTCAAGAAGCGCGACGTGATGCAGTGGATCCAGAGATACAACAGCGTGCTGGCCGAAGTACGGGAACTGCTGTCGCACGAGATCATGCCGGAAATCCAAGAAGTCTCAGCGTAGGCGAATTTTTCATTACGATTCCCGAGGTATTACAAGCGGAATCGGCCAATGAAGTGTTTGCAGAACTTCAAACAGCACGAGAGGAAGGGCAGATTACGGGCATACAATCCCGTGAAATCTACCTTTCTTTCGTGCGTGAACTTATGTCCGCAGAGAATCTTTCGGCCAAAGATCAGGACGCGCTGATCGGACGCGCGTATTATGAATTGGCTACGACATATACAGACGCTGCGTCCGCTCGGCAGATACCCTCCGAGCAGCAGCCAGAGCGGGTTCGCGATGAGCAAGAAACTGTTGCTCCGGAGGATGCTCCGAGAGGCGAGGAGCCTACACCTTTATCCATGAATGCCTCAATCAAGGCGTGGTATCTGGAAAAATATCCGGATGATCCCAGCGGTGCATATTTGGAGGATATTACATTTCAGGCATTTACCGACGCGCTTCCTATGGGAAGCGATCTCTACGCCTACGCGGGCATTGATTCCAGCGATGTAAGGGAGCGCCTATTTACGCAGCTCGCGGAGCTTTCCGGCCGCTCATATGATGATGTTTTGCGTGTCTGGACGGATGCACCATCCCCTGAACCAGTGGCAGAGCATTTGGAAGAAGTAGTCGTTGCGCCTGAAAACATTGTGACAGAAGAACCAGCAGCAGCAGATTCTCCTTCCGTTGCGGCAGAAGAAAATTCCGAGACAAATTCCACTCCGATCATCGATGTGGAATTTACGGAGGTTGATTTCTCCAAACTTGATCTATCCGCTGATATGTCTACGACAGCGGGGAAAAGAGCCGTGTTTCAGAGAAATATGGCAGCCATTCAGATTGCCAATCACCTGGATCGCACGGGAAACCTCCCCAATGAGCAGGAACTGGAGATCTTGAGATCCTATTCCGGCTTCGGAGGAATCTCAGAGGCGTTTGACGCACGCAATACGGCTTGGCACAGTGAGTACATTCAGGCGAAGGAAATCATGACGGAGCCTGAATATTTGTCGGCGCGTGCATCCACCTTGGACGCCTTTTACACGCCGCCAGAAATTGTCCAGGCAATTTACACCGGCCTTGAAAAAGCAGGATTCAAAGAGGGGAACATACTTGACCCCTCAACCGGAACAGGGCGCTTTCTGCACCATATGTCGGAAGACATGAAAGAGCGCAGCCACAGAGTTGGTATTGAGCTTGATACGCTGACGGCGAAGGTTGCGCGGTATGCGACGGGTGGCGCAGACATCCTGAACAATGGATTCGAGCGCACCAATTTCCCGCAGAATGCCTTTGATCTTGCGATTTCCAATGTTCCGTTTGGAAACTATATCATCACGGATTCCAATTATGACGGGAACTACTTTGTTCACGACTACTTCCTGAAAAAGATGATGGATCAAGTCCGGCCGGGCGGTCTTGTTGTTGCGATCACAAGTCACGGAACAATGGACAAAAAGGATGATACGATCCGGAAAGAGCTTGCCCAAAAAGGCGAGCTGCTCCGTGCTGTCCGTTTGCCGAACGAACTGTTCGCGGGTGCGGGCACGGATGTCCTATCGGACCTCCTGATTTTTCGGAAACGCGAAAAAGAACTGGCGCCGGACGCGGAAATGCCCGCATGGGTGCATGCGGACTTGCAGGAGATCGTTTACTTTGACGGCGGCAAGCGCGTTGAGGACGGGTATCACCTGAATCGTTACTTTGTAGAGCATCCGACCGATATACTTGGAACACTATCGGCAAGAAACAGGGCATTTGGTGTAGAACCTTACGTTGAAGGTGACGACCGTGGGATAAAGGCGCTTGCGGATGAACTGAGCGCTGTTCTTTCTGGCATTCCGGCCAATTCGTATCAGCCGCTTCCGGCTGCTCTCCCTGTCCCGCAAGAGATTGAAAGGCCATCCAACAATCAGCCTTTCGGCTTTTATGAACAGAATGGATCTCTCGTCTACTATACGCCGCAGGGAAAAATCGAGGTAAATGGCTTCGACAAAAAGAATGAGCAAAAAATACGTTCAGCAATACGTATTCGCGATGTGATCCGTGAGATGTTTGACGCTGAGACGCACGGATGCAGCGACACAGAGCTTGCTCAATTTCAAGCCAAACTGAATCAGCTGTATGAGGAGCATACGAAAAAATACGGGCGTATTCGCCAAGATAAATCCTTCCGTCGTGTTTTCTCCATGGACGCATCCTATCCGATCCTGCTTTCATTGGAGATTGTCGAGAATGATGAGTACATCGGACGGTCAGATATTTTCTCCAAGCGTACCATCCATGCTTATTCAGCTCCGGATCACGCAGAGACACCGGGCGAAGCTCTGATGATCTCCATGCAGGAGAAAGGTCGTGTCGATATTCCGTATATGGCGAAACTGACGGGAATGTCTGCCGAAGATGTTGTGCAAGACTTGGAGTATACCAGTATCTTTGAGGATATGGAGACAAATTCGTATCTCCCGTCCGATGAATATCTGTCCGGAGATGTTCGCGCACGCATGGAAAGTTTGGAGAAACAGATCCAAAAGTGGCAGCAAGAGATGGAGGATGTTGTAAAAGAACAGGCATTTCCTGTGCCAAAGGACTTTCCATATCGGCTGTCTGGGCATAACTTACCTCTTGAAAAAATGAGGCGCTGGAATGCCATTGGATTGCTTTCAGACGAAGATAAAAAAACACTGTTCCGGGGAGAAAACAGAGAAGCGTTTTACTATGTACTGAAACATTCCTCGGAGCAGTTTCAAAAAGAATATTTCCGTTTCTTGCAAGAGAATGCTCCAGAAACGGGGGCTGCGCTCAACGATCCCCTGTTTTATTTGGAGTGCCTACGAAATAACGTCATGTTTGATTTCGATATCAATGAAACACATCGCATATTCTCAAAGACGCTTGCATCGTTGGGGCTGGATCATCGGGATCTTACCGAAGAAGCGACAGACATTAAGATGATGGGCTTTCTTTATCAGACGTTCTCGGATTACCAGAGAGGCGCACATCCGGAAGTATTGGAGCCGGAGCGATTGGTCACGGCACTTCAGGAACATCTGCGAACGTATGACGAGAAAATTGAAATAGCGAGAAACAGCGATGATAATCCTCTGATTTCCTATCTGCGCGGTGAAATTCAGCGGGCAAAAAGGAATCTGGAAGCTCTGGAAAAGGTAAAGCCGAAGGATCTGACTGCTGATGAGATCAAAATCAATTTAGGGGCAACGTGGATTCCAACGGCGGATATTGAGCAGTTCATTCGTGATGTCTTAGAGTATCGCGGGACAAATCGTCTTGTTCAGTATGCGGCTTCTACGGGAGAATGGAAAGTGGAACACAAAAGACAGGATGGCTATCAGTCCAATAAGGTCAAGATGTATTCGACCTTTGGAACGAAGGATACCAGTGCCTTGGCCATTCTCGAGGCCGCACTCAATCACCGGCAGATTCGGATTCGTAATGATAAAGGGGGGGTGCTTGAGGAGGCATCTCTGCTTGTGGCGCAGAAGATGGATAACCTGCGGGACGAGTTCCTCAAATGGGTGTATCAGGATGAAGAACGAAAAATGCGTCTGGTGAGCTACTACAACAGGCATTTCAACAATATCGTACCGCGTGAATTTGATGGTTCTCGGCTGAGCTTCCCAGGGATGAATCCGGAGATAGAACTAAAAAAACATCAAAAAGATGCTGTTGCGCATACACTGTATGGGGGAAATACGCTTCTTGCCCATGTGGTTGGGGCAGGAAAAACTTTTGAAATGCAGGCGTCTGCAATGGAATCGAAGCGGATCGGCCTCTGTAAAAAATCGCTCATGATTATGCCGGGACACCTGACAGAGCAATTTGGCGCAGAGTTCCTGCGGCTTTATCCGAACGCGAAGATTCTGGTTGCGACCCCCAAAGATTTCCAGAAAGATAAGCGCGCCGAGTTTTGCGCCAAAATTACAGGGCAGGACTGGGATGCCGTAGTTATGAGTTACGAACAGTTCGGAAAAATCCCGCTTTCGTTGGAGCGGCAGGAACAATTCGTGAAAAAAGAGATTGATGAGTTGATGATTTCCCTTCAACTGCTAAAAATGAGTGAAGGAAGTGGATTCTCTGTCAAGGAGGGAGAAAAACGTATAAAAAAATTACAAAAGAAATATGAGGAGATTATGGAAGCCTATAAAGAACGCCAAGATGCAACGATTACGTTTGAGCAGCTCGGCGTTGATCGCCTCTATGTCGATGAGGCTCATTTTTATAAGAATCTCTCATTCATGACTAAAATTCAAGGACTGAATGCTTCCGGCGCACAAAAATCTACGGATTTGCTCTCCAAAATTCAGTATCTGAATGAAATCACCAATGAGCGCGGCGTTGTTTTTGCGACAGGGACTCCGCTCTCAAACTCTATGGCCGAACTTTATACCCTCCAACGGTATCTGCGACCCAGCCGGCTGGAGAAGCAGGGACTCTATCACTTTGACGCGTGGGCGAGTGCATTTGGGCAGGAAACCACAACAATGGAGATTGATCCCGCCGGGAAAGGATTCCGCGCCAAGACACGCTTTGCACGATTCAACAACATACCGGAGCTTATGAGTATGTTCAAGGAGTTTGCGGACGTGAGAACGGCCGAGAGCTTGAAGTTGCCTGTTCCGGAATATGACATCAACATCGTAAAGGCAGAGGCCTCTCCTCTACAGAAGGAGCTTGTTGATCGCCTTGCCGAACGCGCAAAACGCATCCGGCAGCGCAAGCCGATCCGACTGCGTGAGGATGCTGATGAATCCAGCGGAAAAGGCATGGATAATATGCTTGTCGTAATCAAAGAGGGACAGTCTGTTGCGCTCGACCCACGTATTATTGACTCGTCCTATCCGGATAACCCGAACAGCAAGGTCAACCTGTGCGTCAATAACGTATATGATATATACAAAGAAACGATGGACGGGAAGTCAACGCAGGTGATCTTCTGCGATCAGTCTACACCGAATTCCAAAGCCGGGTTTACGGTCTATGGCGATATTCGGGAAAAACTCATAGAAAAGGGAGTACCGAAAGAGCAGATTGCCTTCATCCATGACTATGATACGCCGGAGAAGAAAGAGGCTCTTTTCACGCGCGTACGGAAAGGAGAGGTTCGGATTCTTTTGGGATCCTCGGACAAACTCGGCGTTGGAACAAACATCCAGGATAAATTGATCGCTTCGCATGATTTGGACTGCCCGTGGAAGCCGAGCCAGATCGAGCAGCGTTTTGGCCGTATTGTCCGGCGTGGAAACGAGAATGAAAAGGTCAATATCTATCGTTATGTGACGGATGCCACCTTTGATTCGTATATGTGGCAGACAAACGAGGGCAAGCAGCGGTTTATCTCGCAGGTCATGACGAATCGAACACCGGTGCGTGAAGCAGACGATGTAGATGAATTTACAATGACATATGCGCAGCTGAAAGCCGCTTGCACGGGGAACCCGCTCTACAAGGAGCAGTTCGAGCTTCGCAATACACTGCAAAAACTCGGCGCAGAACGTGCACAGTATTTGGAGGATCAGTCCAGGCTGAACAATCGCTTGAATGTCGGGCTGCCGGCATACATCAAGACGGCAGAGGGATTCCTTCAGAACATCCGAAAGGATATTGATACGCTGAATCAGAACATAGATGATAAGTCACTTGTTTTAGGCGGTGTAACATATAAGACACCGAAGGAAATCGGAGAAGTGCTGGCCGATTGTGCGCGTGCGATTTATGATGGTAAACTCAAGGAAACTCCGCGCGGCCGCTATCGCGGTATGAAAATCTCGATTGTGCAGAATGAGCAGCACAAGATCGATGTCATTATGTCCGGCATGACTACAATGAGCTTCCGCATCGGTGCTACGACCCCAGAGGAAAATGCAACACGCCTGGAAGATGCTCCGCGTACCGTTTTTGAGAAACTCCCATCGGCAGAAGCAGAGGTGAAGCGGCTGTATCAAGAAGTCGAGGACTGCAAAGAGGGGCTTAGAAAGCCGTTTCCGAAGGAAGCTGAGTTTCTGCGAAGCTA
>ERZ773070.353-NODE-353-length-35044-cov-8.627083_pt1 | contig 35044 bp, 28 predicted proteins | sample MGYA00580618_ERZ773070 | MGnify/ENA primary metagenome ERZ773070 (study PRJEB29015, sample SAMEA2738023) | human oral metagenome | biome: human oral; feature: human-associated habitat; material: dental | place: China | collected 2019 ... | reverse complement strand
CGGGGCCGGTGATGACGGGTTGGGGGACTCGTGGTGGGACGACTGGGGATCCAAGGTCGCCTCGTGGGTGGCTGCGGTCTGCGACATGATCAGTGCGGTCACGGGGGTTTTGGGGTTGTTGGTGTGCTGGATCCCGGTGATCGGGCAGGCCCTGGCGGGCGTGCTGTTCGCGGTCTCGGCGATCGCCGGGATCGTGGCGGCCATCGCGCACGTCGCGTTGGCTGTCAGCGGGGAGGAGTCGTGGACCGAGGCGCTCCTCTCGGTGGCCTTCGCCGCCCTGGGCTGCCTGGGCCTGGGCGCCATGAAGAGTGTGGGGACGTTCATGTGCAAGGCCATGGCGAGCCGGGTCGTGCAACAGGTGGGCCGCACCACGGCCAAACACATGGCGAATCTTGCGGGGATGACTGAGGACGTCATAGGGACCCTCGCGGGGATGACTAAGGGGGCCATGGAAACCCTCGAGGGGATGCGGAGGCTCCGCACGCTCCGTTTCGCCGGGCGCATCGGGATGCGGACCCTGCTGCGCCCCGGGGCGTGGGCGCGCATCAAAGCGGCCAACAACGCGAACAACGCCGTGGGCCGCCTGGGTGAGGAAATACTCCTCATCAACTCCACAGCGCCGAAGGCCACGTTCCGGATGGTGCAAACGTCCGGGAGGAAATTCGGGGAGGTCGTTGGCCGGAAACCGGACGTGTTCCTCGATTCGCCATTCGGGAAGGTGTTCGGCGACGTGAAGTGGATGGAAGACATTCCGGGCAATCCGCAGCTCGGCGACTTCACGAAACTCGTGAGCGCGGGAAGCCGTGATGCGACCCTGCACATCTTCCGTCCCGAGTACTACACCCAATCAACTGTCGGCCTCGAGAACCTCGTCGCGCGTATCAATAAGGAGTTCGCCGATCACAGCCTCGAAACAGGAATAGATTTGCTGAAACAGGTGTGCATCGAGTACCACTCCTTGGAGCATGCGGTTGGTGCGCGGGCGGTTGCGCCTGTTGTGGCCGGGGCGGGGGTGGGGCACGGCGCGCAGGGGTCCGGTCCGTAGGGGCTGGTCCGCGGGTGTGTGCGTTGTTCTGGTGTTCGTTTACGAGTGAGGAGTGGGGGCTGGGTTATGTCCTGGGTCATGGAGTACAACATCATTGCTGGTGGGCCGGTTGGTATTGAGGATGTGGAGGCCGTGTTCGGGCGGTGGGGGCGGGTGTGCCCGTTGGGCGGGGGCGCGGTGGATGTGGTGATCGGGGATTGCGGGTTCGTCATCGCCCCGGAGGCGTCGTCGTCGGTCAATCCCGCCTTCGTCAGGTGGGTGGCCCACGCGCGTGGTTTCGGCGGCTCGGCCCGCGTCTACAGCACGGAGATCGACGAGTCCTATTTGGAGTCGGAGGGGGAGGAGACCGAGGTCGGCCGCCAGGTGGAGGCGGGCTTGGCCCGGCTCGCCGAACGCGTGGGCGGGGTGTACGCCCCCTTCTTCCAGGGGGACGCGATCGACTACACCGACCCCGTCGGCGGAGAGTACGACTTCGCGGGGGGGCCGAGCCAGTGGGACAGGAAGCGGAAGCCGGGTTCTCCCGCCCTCCACTTGTCGTGGTACGGGCGTCCGGGCCCGGCGGCGGCGCCGCTGGAGCAGTGGGCGGCGGCGCTGGAGCGGCACCTGCCCCAGTGCGCCCCGCGCCAAAGCTCCCAGGACGGGGCGGAGCGGGGCCCAGGGGGCAGCAGTGCGTCCCGCTTGCGCTACGGGGCGCCGTGGGGCGATATCGTCCTCCACGAGCCCGGGGCTGGTGCCGCTGCGGACGGCGCGGCGGAGGGTGGGGGCTGCGGGCGCCCGGGCTTGTACGCGCTGTCGTGCACGGTCCCCGTCAGCGCCTTCGAGAGGGACGATAGGCCGTGCTTGGACGAGTTGCGCGAGTTCGTGGCGCTGGCGGCCGAGGACCTGGGGGCGGAGGTGGCGACTTGCGAGCTCGTCTACGGGTACGACTGCGGGTCGGGGGTCGCGTGGCCGACCCGCAAGGCCAGTGCGAAGCGGGTGGTCGTGGTGGACGGGGCGGGCCGCCTCCTGGGCCTGCCCGCGATCCCGGCGTGGCTGGTGTGGCTGGGCCCCGCCTACTCCGGCCTCCTGGCCGAATGGGTCGAAGCGAAGGCGAAGAACGGCATATCGTGCCTGATCAGGTACCCCGGCTTCCAGGGCGTCCTCGTTGCCACCACTGGCAGCGCGGTGCGCTACGACAAACCCAGCCACAACGGCTGGTGGTTCCCCGAGGAGTACCTTCCCCGCAAGCGCCGCTTCAGCAAAGCATGGGAACCCGCCCCCCGCATTCCCCACTGGGACGGAGAATAACGGGGACCCGCTGAGGCGCCCAGGCCCAACAAACCGCAGGAGCGCATCCAGTGCATGATCGATCAGATGCTGCCGCCCAAGCCCCCTGCGGGGGGCGGTTGGCCGTACGTCCCGTTCTTCCCCGGCAGGTGAGCGCTGCGGTGCGTGTGGTTGTGGAAAGGATGTGAACAAGTGGGTGTGTTCTCTCGTTTGAGGAGGCGGTCGTTGACGAGGGTGGAGCGGTTGAACCGTGCGATGTCGGGTGGTGGGGAGGTGCGTTTCGTGGAGGAGTCGCCTCCCGTGGACGCGCCCCTGCCCGAGGAGTGGCGGGCTTTGCCCGCTTTGTCGCCCGCTGAGCGGGTGGGGGTGATGGCGGACCGGATGGACCACTACGTGGGGGATGTGCTGCCCGAGACTGTGGCCCTGATCAGGCGGTGCGGGCGGGATGCGGAGTTGGCGCTGTGGGGGGAGCGGTACATCGTGGTGTACACGCTGGTCAACTCCACCGGGTACACGCTTCATAAGTACGGGGGCAACCCCTACCAGCCCACGTGGCCCGGCCAGGACGAGCCCAGGAGGATCGGGCCCTCGTACGACGTGTCGGTGTACGACTTCAACGTCCATGCCGTGTGGGACCACCGGGTCCCGGCCAAGCTGCGGTCCTTCTACGAGGACGTCCACGACGGCCTGTGCACATGCAACTGGGGACCCGACGACATCTTCGAGCTGAGGGCCGTCAACGAGTTCAGCTCAGGGGTATTCCCCAACTTCGACATGCTGGACAACGACGCCCTGTGCGAGCGGGCCAAGGGCTGCTACGTCTTCTTCGAGCACACGTCCGGGTCTTTGCTCACCGTGGACCTGGTCGGAGAGTCGCCCGGGCGCGTGGATTACTGGAGCACTGGCGGGCTCTTCGAGTTCGATATCGACTTGTGGCAGGCCCTGGACGAGTTCTACACCGGGCCAATGGACCCCGAGTACTACGCCGCCCTGGAGGATGCCCGATGACCACGCACCACCCCCGCCCCCGCGGAAGAGGAGACCGCTGATGGCTATTCTGCCCTGGCGCAGGAGGCGCGAGCGCGCCGAGCGGGCGCAGTTGGAGGATTTGAACCGCCTCATGTCCTACGGGGGCGCGGTGGGTTTCGTGGAGGGCCCGCCCGACCCCGATTCGGTGTGCCCGGCGTGGGAGCACTACGGTCTTTACGATCCGAAGATGTATGGCTGGAGTTATGTCAGGGAGATGGGGATCTCCACGGGCGGGGCGTTGTGGCGCACCGTCGGCCTTTTGGGCCGGTGCGGGCGCAGTATGCGTGTGGCCAAGTGGGGGGACCGCTATGTCGTGGTGTACCAGCTGGTGAACTCTGCGGGGGAGACGGTGTACTACTTCGGGGGTGATCCCATGCGTCCGTCGTGGCCCCTGAGCAGTGAGGCGGGGTACGGGCGCAATGTGCGGGCCGTGTGGTCCCGCGCTCTGGATGTGTGGCCCTTCTACCGCAACGTCCACGACGGCCTGGTCTCGTGCGCTCAGCCGTCCACGGGCGTCTACCAGGTGGGGGACATCAACGAGTTCTCCACAGGGGAGTACGCGGACCTTGGATTGGACGACGAGGGGCTGCGGGCGCGCGCCAGGGGCTGCTACCCGTTCTACCGCGGCCCCGGCGGCGACATCGTCACCCTCGACATCACCGGCCAGTGCCCCGGGCGCGCCGACCTATGGCACCCCCGGGCGGACCCAGAACTCGACATCGACTTCTGGGACACCATCGACACCCTCCTCACCACCACCATCGACCCCCACCACAACACCCACGACGACCAATGACACACCGCCCCGCCCGTCCGGTGCCCTTCCCGGGACCCGCCGCCGTCACGAAGGGCTCCAGCCCCGAATCTGACCGTTAGGATGGGATTATGAGCGGAACCGACCACGACTCCCCCGTCCATCAGATCCTCCTGCCCGACCTCCCCGTCGATATCGGACCGTTCGTCGGCAGGATCGAGGTCGATACCACCACCGCTGGAACCGGGGAGGCCGGGCGGGCCTCGGCCGCCGAAGGGCGCATCGAAGTGGACGCCGACCTGGTCTTCTCCCTGGCGGCCAGCGAGGACCAGGCGGGTCTGGGATCGCGGGTGGGGGACTACCGCATCCTGCCCGTGGCCCCACTGCAATCCCTCGGCTCGCGGATCCTGGAGGCGGCGCACGAGGATCCCGCAGACGCCCTCGAAGCACTAGCGGAGGAGCCTGTCGCACTGCCCGTCGCATTCGACGACGACGGAGTCCTGCGCCTGATCGCCTGGCGCGCCGACGAGGACGCGAAAGCGGAACTCAACATCTACTCGAGCGCCGCGGCAGTCCTCAACGATTTCGCGGCAACGGGTCCGCTCTTCATTTTCCGGCACGGCGCCAGCCTGGTCGATTACGTGGGGCGCAGAACGGACCTGATCTCCTCCGTCGCCGTTGACCCAGTCCCAGGGGGCGCCGACCGGGTCGTTTTCCCCTCGGAGCTCTTCGCCCTCATCCGCTCCGACGCCGAGGCAGCCACCGAGAAAGAGCTGGGCGGCCCCTCCCGGACCAGTGCCCCCGAGCAGGACGGCGGCCCCCAGCCGGCTCCCACGGGCTTCGCACTCAACTTGTCCGGGGACTGGGCGCGCATCGACCTCACCGTTGACAACGCCGAACGCGAACGCTGGATCCACCGCCTCGTCAAAGACCGGACGCGCCAGCTCTCCGACGCGGGGGCCCTGCTGCGCCAGGAGATGCGCGCATGGCTGGACGATGCCTCGTCACAGGCCAAGGCCAACGGCGGACTGGAGTTCGCCTTCTCCACGGCCCGTATCCGCTCCGTGACGCTGGCGCTGTCCGTCGTCACCTACTGGCGGACGATCATGACGGACAACCCGGGCGGCGCTTTCGCCACGATGCGCGCCCACATGGAGGAGTCCAGCGCCCCCGACGACGAGTTCACGGTCGTGGATTCCGGCGGAGACCGCGTGCTACGTGCGATCCGCAACCGTTTCGGGGCACCCGAGCTGGGCGGCTCCGACGTCCCCATGTTGTTCCTCGACTACTGGATCGAAGTGCCCGGCGACCCCCTCGCCCTGGCGCACATCGCGTTCTCGACCCCCCACGTCGCCATTCGTGAAACCATCACCGCGCTGTGCGACGCCATCGCGCTGCAGGGGGCCTGGACCTTCCCAGGGGAGCGAGGAACGGGTCGCGGGGAATCTGCCGAGGCGTGCCCCGACGACGAGTGAGTGGCACCGGGCAGGAGGGCCAGCGGTGCTCACACCGGGCGCCAGTGCCCGCGCGTTGGGCGAGCGGCGCGGGGCACTGGGCGGTCGGCCGCTCATCTGCTACGAGTTGCGCATCCGCGCCTGGAATGACGCCTTCGGGGAGGACAGTCCGCCGATCTGCGCCTCGAGGTCGCACGAGTCGGTGGGTTGCTCGGCCAGCACCCGGGTCCCGCTGACCCGCGCGGACGAGCACGTGGTGAGGGTGAGCCCGTCCAGGCCCTGGCCGCCCGTCAGGTCGAGGAGGGCTTGGATCTCCGCGCCATCGCGGGTCTCGGAGGAGACGAGGTCCGTTTCCGTCGTCCCGTCCGCTTTCCCGTTCCACGTGGCGGTGACCGTGTAGGGGACCGGCGTCGCCTCCGTCCCGTCCAGGCTCACCGACTCGGGTTTGACGGATATGCCCGTGATCCTCTGCAGGGGGAAGCGGGTGCCCGTCATCGTGGACAATGCGGACGCGGTGGCGGAGTCCACCGCCGCCAGCCACTGGGAGTAGTCCGCGGGCGCACTCCCGTCCTCGCCGACCAGGTCGAGGTCCATGGGCAGGGAGACGACCTGCTGCTGGCCGTAGGCCACGGGGGCGAGCACGATGCGGTAGCCGCACGGGACGCTCATCCCATCGGTCGACGCTTTGATCGGCTGGAGGGCGCTCTTCGCGTCCGACGGGGCGGCGCACTTGCCGTCGTGGACGCCCGGCAGCACCACCAGGACCTCGCCGGAGACCGTGACTCTCGGAGCGACGGAGTAGGTGAGTGTGAGGATGGTCCTCTTCACGTCCTTGTCCCATGTGGCGCTCGTATCGACGCGCAGTCCCGTCGCCGAGAAGTCGCCAGTGGTCCGCGCGTCGCCGATGGACAGGTCGGCGTAGGGGTCCTCGTCCGTGGTTCCCGAGCGCCCGCCCAGCCACATCCACGCGCCCGCGCCGACGGCGATGGCGCACACGGCCGCCACGGCGCACCACAGGATCCACCGCTTCGGCTTCGCCTCCGCGGTTCCCGTGTCCGTGGGCTCTGGCCCCACGACGTAGTGGTGGAAACCGGGTTTCAGGATCGTCTCATCGCCCTCGGGCTCGGCGAGGTCGACGCCGGGCGCGTCGTCCTCGACTGCGGCGGGGCGCTTGGGCTTGCGGGAGCTCACGATCGTCATGTCGTCGTGGATGGTGCCCGCAGCGCGCCCGGTGTCCGCGTCAGCGGGGGCCGCTGAGGGCACCCAGCGCTCGTCGTCTGCGCCGGGCGGACCATCGGCGCCGGGGGCCGCGTCCCCGACGGGCGGGGCCAGTCGCCCCAGGGCGCGCAGGCAGGCGGCGGCGCTCGGCCTGGCGTCCGGGTCCTCGGCCAGCATGTGCGCGACGAGGTCCCACAGCGCGTCGTCGATGGGCAGGCGCGGCGCCCGGCCGCGGTCGGCCCCGGCCGCCGCGCGGGGTGGCTCGCCGGAGAGCATCTCGTAGAGGACGACTCCTGCGGAGTAGACGTCAGCGGCAGGGGTGGCGCGCCCGCCCGCGTCCACTTCCGGCGCCATGTAGGCGGGGGTCCCGATGCGCTCGCTGTCCGGTTCCTGTGCGGCCAGAGCGGCGATTCCGAAGTCGACGAGGCGGACCCCGGCGGGGGTGGGGGCGTCCGGATGGGTGATGAGCACGTTGGAGGGTTTGACGTCCCGGTGCACGATGCCCGCCCGGTGTGCGGCCGCGAGTGCGCCGAGGACGCCCGCGCCCACGGCGGCGGCCCGGTCCTCCGCCAACGGCCCGTGCTCGCGCAGCAGCGCCGCCAGGTCGGGCCCCTCGACCAGGTCCATGATTATCGCGAGGGTGTCCCCCTCGACGACCATGTCCCTGGCTCCCACGACACCAGGGTGGTCCACTGCGAGAAGGAGTTTGCGCTCGTTGATGAAACGGGCGATGACCTCCGGATCGTCCTCGTGGTGCTCTTTGAGCAGTTTCGCCGCGACCTGTCCGCCACTGCGGTTGTCGCGCGCCCGCCACACCTCGCCCATGGCGCCCGCGCTGATGGGCTCCTCCAGGGTGTAGCGGCTGCCGAGCGGGGCTCCCCCTGCGCGGGTCATTGCCCGAACCAGTGGAGCGTCGGGACGGCTCCGCCTGACTGGGGGGCCAACCCGGTGTCGGAGGCCGTTGCCCGCAGGACGCGCCTCTCGGAGGCGGGGACCGCCTCGTAGGAGCGGAAGTCCAACGTCCCCACCGCCAGTCCCTGCTTGGTCGAGACGGTGAGGGCCGACAGGGCGGCGCGGACGCGCACGGGCTTGGAGGACTGCGCGGCCTCGGCCGCCCGGACCAGGGCGACGACCGCGTCGTGGCTGGTGGCGTCGGCGCTGCGGATCGATGTGGCGCACGCGTCGTCCTTGTAGATGTTCTCGCACTGGGGGTCCGACGCGGCCATGCGCATCGCCGCGTAGAAGGCGGAGGCGGCGTCGCCCGCCTCCCCCGCGGTGAGGGCCGTCGTCTCAGCGGGGGCGCGGCCCACTGTGACCAGGCGCCCCTCCGATGCCCCCGAGGCGGTGACCGCGTCCCCGAACGCCGGCGTCATCGCCTCCGGGGTCAGGAAGACCAGGGTCTGCGGGTCGTCGAGGGCGGCCTCCAGCGCGGTCACGAAGGCAGCGGCCTCGTCCGCGGAGGCGGCGACCACGACCGAGTCGATCTCGCGGTTGTCCAAACGCTCTTTGACCGCAGTGGCCTGCGCCCGCGGGTCGGCGGCGGACCCCGAGGCGATGCCCTCGACCGGGCCCTGGCGCTGGGCCCCGGTGACCACGTAGGGCTTGGAAAGGCGCGCGTCCCTGAGGGTCTGGTCGATCGCCGCCCTCACTCCCGTGGCGGAGGGCGCCAGGCTCCACACCCCGTCGGCCCCGGCCTGCGTGTACGCCATGACGACCGCGCAATCCGCTGCGGACGCCTCGGCGAGCGCGGCGTCGAGGTGCCCGTCGGACTGGGACTCCACCAGGATCGCGCCCACGCCCCCGTCCAGCAGGGAGCGGACGGCGTCCGTGGCGCCCGAGGGCGTGCCGTCGTCCAGTGCGACGCGCAGGTCCACTGGCGTCCCCCCGAGTCCGAAGCGGTAGGCAGCCAGGTTCGCCCCCTCGATGAGGGGCCGGAACTCGGACCCCCTCCCCTCGGTGGGGCCGATGAGGACGCCTATCGACAGTGGCGCGTCCGCGGGCAGGGAGTGGTGCAGGGCGGCGTCGACGAGGGCCGCGGGCTGCGCTGCTGGATCGGATTGGGAGGAGCCGCCGCCCGGGTGGCACGCCGCGGTCCCGGCCGCTACTCCCAGGACCAGGAGGGCGATGGGGAGCCGGGGGCGCTTCACTTCGACACCCCGATCGTGTAGGTGATGATCGTCGTCGTGGGCCCCGCTCCCCCGTTGAAGGGCGTGTACTCCTGCAGGCGGCTGTCCGCCAGCGAGTACGCGGCGGCCCTCAGGTTCGCCCGTCTCAGCGCTGCGGCGCGGGAGTGGGCGACCGCGCCGACGGAGGCGCTCGACTGGTCGAGGACGTCGCCCGTCGCCCCGATGTCGGTCGTGATCCCCCTCAGTTTCCCGATGAGGCCGAGGCGGGAGTTGGTGCCCGGCTGGCCGAGGTTGAGCAGGAGCACCTCGAACTGGTGCTCCAGGCTGGACGCGACGGTGGTGGACTGGACCGCGGCGTCGCCCAGGCCGTCGCGCAGCCCGGTGAGGGTCGCGTTCATCGACGTGTCCAGGTCGCCGAGCGCCTGGGCGAGCCTCTCGTCCGACCGGGCGCCCGCCTCGTCGATCATGCGCCTGGTGGCGCCGTCGGACTGCTCCCGCTGGGCGGCGATCCCGCTCTGGAGCTGGCTCCCCAGCGCGTCGATGCCGTTGACGGCGCCGTCGAGGGCGCCGGTGGCGCGGTCCTTGCCCTGGGCGATGAGCTGGTGGGAGGAGTCGCTGGTACTGGCGATCCCCGACTTCAGGGATCCCAGCGCAGCGCCGAGGTCCGTGTTCGCGCAGTACGAGCGGTTCGCCAGCCACACGACGGCTTGCCCGCTCGCCCCGGGCGCGGTGCCCGCGTCGTCCGCCGGGCACTCCAGCGGGTTGGTGAGCGGCATGACCGACGAGTCCGGCCAGATCCCGTTGACGATCGTGGCGATCTGGCGGATCTGCGCGCGCTGGTCGGGGACGCCGCCGCGGATGTCGGCCAGGAGGGCGCGGACCTCGACGAGTACCCCGGTGGGGTCGGGGTGGTCGGCGCTCACGCGCTCGTCGTACAGCGCGTACAGGGCGTTCGCCAGCTCCTCCCCCGAGCCGATCGATGCGCGCAGCTTGGCCACGGCGTCGTTGAGGGCGGTGAGCTGCCCGTTCATCTGCTGGGCGTTGTCGCGCGCGGCGGCCGCTGAGGCGCGCAGCGACTGGATGGCCCCGACGGTCGCCGCGTAGCCCTCCACCATCGACGCGGTGGAGCGGGCCAGTTGGGCGGCGGGGCAGTCCTGCTGGTCGAGGCCGCCCAGTGCGGCGACGATGGCGTCCGCGCTGGAGTCGCTGGTGAGCCCCTGCGCCCACGACGCGTTGCACCGCTTTCCTTGGGCGTCCAGCTGCCCCACGATGGAGTCGATGGCGGCGGGCGTGTTCGACGAGAGGAACCAGGACCCCACGGAGGCGCTGCCCTCCGTCGAGTTCGCGAGGGCGTCGAGCCGGGCGATCAGCCCCTGGTCCGCCCCGTCGCCGTTCAACGCGGTGGCCAGGGCTCCGCGCACGCCGTCGACGGAGTCCAACCAGCTGGAGGCCGATCCCAGGGAGGCGGTGGCGGACTTGACGGCGTTGATCGCCGCCTCGTTGTCCGCGGCCAGTTCGTCGACGGGGCGCGCAGCGCCCGCGTTCGGGTCGGCGTCCTGCAGCGCCTTCACGCGCTCGGAGAGCCTGCCGAGCTGGCTGGCCAGGCCCGTGCGCCCCCGCAGCACGTCCATGAGCTGGTTGGTCCCCAGGCCCTCGTAGCCCGTCACCGCCGCCTCCGCGAGGGCGTTCAGGCGCTGGAGCCTCTGGTCCACGTCGGAGTCGAGCAAATGGAGCGCGCACGTCAGCGACGCCGCCGAGGCGTCCGCCTCCTCGCACACGCGCGCCTGCTCGCCGCCGTCGAAGACCGCGGGGTCTCCGATGGAGGCGCGCAGCCCGGACACGATGGCGTCCCTGCACGAGTCGTTCTCCTCAGATGGGGTGAGCACTGCCCCCAGCGCCTCCATCTGGGCGTTCACCAGGGCGAAGGTCGATGACACCGTCCGCTCCTCGCCCTCCGCGAGCCCCGGCAGGGTGAGCGAGCACCCTTCCACGGCGGAGGCGGTGAGCTCGGGGTCCGAGTTCGTGCCGAGCAGGGAGGCGAAGGAGTCGACCAGGGATCTCAGGCTCCCGCGCACGCCCTCCGTGGCTCCGCCCACCGCCGACTCGGCGGATGCGCCGATGGCCTCCAGCTGTGAGCCGGTCGTGCGCAGGTGAGAGGCGACCTGGTTGGAGCTGGAGCGCAGGTCCGCGTAGGTGCTGTCCGCGATGGTGGAGACGTCGGAGCGCAGCGCCGAGTGCACTTTATCGACGAACTCGCGGGCCTCTCCGAGGCTCGTGGTGGCCTTTCCCACGGTGTCGAGGACTTGCTGCTCACTGACGCCCCGCGCCGTGCCCGGATCGAGGGCGCCGCGCAGCAGGCCCGCCAGCGAGGGGTCGGTCGTGATCCCGGCGATGGTGGACAGGGAGAGCTGGGGGACCTGGAAGTCGGAGGAGTCGACGACCAGGGTGAATGAAGTCGTGGGGCTCAGGGCGGGGGGAGCGAGCAGTGCCGCCCACTGCACGGAGGTCGTGGCGGAGTCGAGCGCCAGCACGCTCCCGTCCGACACGGCGCCCTGCTCGTCCGCGGCGGTGACGACCGCTCCTCCGGACACCTCCGCGTGGGCGGCGATGGTCATGGGCACGCCCACCAGTTCGGTCTGGCTGTAGCGCACGCCGTTGGACTCGTAGGAGACCTCGGTGGGCTTCGCCGTGAGGTTCTCGACGAACCACTGGATGGCGAAACGGCCCGACTTCCCGGCCAGGAGGGCCAGGTCGGTGCCGACCTGGCCGTCGTGGGCCCACGTGGTGCGGATGCGCACCGGCAGGTTCTGGACGGCGTCCTGCGGCTCGATCGTGTCGGAGTACTCGGTGACGGCGCCGCTGGGGTTCTTCGTCATGGACGCCAGGCCCACATTGGTGACGGCGGAGGAGCCGTCGAGGGTGACGCTGACGTGCTGCAGCGTCGGGGCGCCGGCCACTGCGGGGCCGGTCGGCTGCAGCACCGCCAGACAGGCGACCATCACGAGGCACAGCGCGGCAGCGGTCCGCCTCCGGGCGTCCTTGAACGCTTCACCGAGCCGTTCGAGCATGTCTCCCCCATTCCATCGGCCCTCGCCGCACCTATCGGCGACTGTGATGCGACAAACACAATCCTGACCGATTGCCAAATACTATGGAAGCATATATTTTCGGCGGATGGCACAGTCCGAGCCTTAAACCACACGACGGACCGACGGATCCCATGGTTCCCTGACCATTTGGAGGGATGATGCGCTTCAAGTTCGAGTTGAGCACCAATGGCGGCACCGTGCCCATCCTGGTCACCACCGAGGCCACGGCGACCATCGGGGACCTGGCAGGCGCCATCGAGTCCGGGCGCACTGGGATCCGGGCCGCGGAGCGCCCGCCACTCACCGTGGAGGTGATCGACGAGGCCGGTGCGCGACTGCTGGTGCTCCCCCCGGATTCCCTTCTCCTCGACACGCCCCTGCGGTCGGGGCAGCGCATACGCCTCGTCCCCGGCAGCGCGGCAGCGGGACCCGACGCGGAGGGCGGCGCCCGCCTGCTGGTGGTCTGCGGCCCGGACTCGGGCAAATCGTTCCCCCTCCACCCGGGGTCCAACATCCTCGGACGCTCCACCGAATGCGATGTCGTCCTCACCGACCGCGAGGTGTCGCGGCGCCACGCGCGCATCACCATCGACCCCGGCGCGCGCATAGACGACCTCGGCTCCGCCAACGGGATCACCGTCGACGGCGAGCACATCGACTCCGCCGACCTGGCCGGGCGGATCCCTGTTCAGGCGGGAACCACCGTCTTCGTGGTCGACACCCCCGAACGCAGCGGCGGCCCCGACGGCCCGGGCACCGCCTTCAACCGGTCCCCGCACGTGCGCGTCGACTACGAGGGCCGCGAGCTCCAAGCGCCCGAGCCCCCCGGGCCACCGAGTTCGGGGCGCAGGATCTCCCCGCTCATGGCCCTGGCCCCCCTCCTCATGGGCGTGGTCTCCTTCCTGATCTTCCGCAACGTCATGACCATCTTCTTCTTCGCGATGAGCCCCCTGATCATGGTGGGCAGCGCACTGGAGTCGAAGATCTCCGGCAAGCGCGCCCACAAGGCCGATGTGGAGAAGTTCCAGACCGCGCTCGACGACCTGCGGATGTCGGTCGCCAACGCCCTCGACGAGGAGCACGACCGCCGGCGCGAGGAGGTCCCCGCCCTGGAGCGCGCGATCGAGGCCGCCTACGGGCGCACCCCGCTGCTGTGGTACCGCCACCCCGACGACGACTCGTTCCTGCGCGTCACCCTGGGCTACGGGCGGGCCCCGTCGCGCAACACGCTGAAGATGCCGCCGCGCCGGGGTGCGGACGAGGAGACGTGGTCGCTCCTGCTCGGAGTCGAGGAGTCCGCGGGCCACGTCGACGACGTCCCCATCACCGCGTCCTTGCGCGAATGCGACAACCTCGGGGTCGCGGGCCCCAGGGAGGAGCGCCTCCCCGTCGCGCGGGGCTACGTGGCCCAACTCACCTGCCTGCACTCGCCGGCCGAACTCGTCATCGCGGCCCTGGCCTCGCAGGAGTCCAGTGCCGCGTGGACCTACCTCACGTGGCTCCCCCACGTCGATTCCCCCTACTCGCCGATCCCCGGCCCCCACCTGGCGCGCGAGCCCCGGACCGCGTCGGCCCTGGTGGCCCAGCTCGAGGAGATCGTCGCCAGCAGGCGCGACGCCCGCGCGAACCTGCCCAGCATCGTCGTCCTGGTCGAGAACGACGCCCCCGTGGAGCGCGGGCGCCTCGTCTCCATCGCCGAGGACGGTCCCGAGGTCGGCGTCCATCTGGTGTGGATGTCGGACGCGCAGAACCAGCTGCCGGCGGCGTGCCGCGCCTACCTGGTGGTGCGCGGGACCAGTGCCACCGCCGGTTTCACGACGCAGCGCCAGACCACGCCCATCGCCTCCCTGGAGCTCCTGCCCCAGGTGACCGCCACCAACCTCGCACTCGAGCTGTCGCCCATCGAGGACGCCGGCGCGCCGGTCCTCGACCAGTCGGGCATCCCCCGCGCCGTCTCCTACCTGGCCCTGGCCGGCGTCGGACTGGCGGACGACCCGCAGGTGACCGTCGACCGCTGGCGCGAGGACGGTTCACTGCCCGGGGCCGACGCCCCCGCCGCGCGCGGTCCGCGCACCCTCAAGGCGCTCGTCGGGCAGGGGCCCCTGGGCGACTTCTCCTTGGACCTGCGCGAGCAGGGGCCGCACGCCCTCGTCGGCGGCACCTCGGGCGCGGGCAAATCCGAGTTCCTCCAGTCGTGGGTGCTGGGGATGGCCGCGGCCCACAGCCCCCGCCGCGTCACATTCCTCTTCGTCGACTACAAAGGCGGTTCCGCCTTCGCGGACTGCGTGAACCTGCCGCACTGCGTCGGCCTGGTCACCGACCTCTCGCCCCACCTGGTGCGCCGCGCGCTGACCTCCTTCCGCGCGGAGCTGACCTTCCGCGAGCACCTGCTCAACGCGAAGAACGCGAAGGACCTGCTCTCCCTGGAGGCCACGAACGACCCCGAGTGCCCGCCGTCCCTGGTCATCGTCGTCGACGAGTTCGCGGCCCTGGTCCAGGAGGTCCCCGAGTTCATCGACGGGATGATCGACATCGCCCAGCGCGGCCGGTCCCTGGGGCTCCACCTGATCCTGGCCACACAGCGCCCCGCGGGCGTCATCAAGGGCAACCTCCGCGCGAACACCGCGCTGCGGGTGGCCCTGCGCATGGCGGACGAGATCGACTCGACCGACGTCATCGACTCGCCCCTGGCCAGCGAGTTCGACCCGAGGATCCCCGGGCGCGGAGCCGTGCGCACGGGCCCAGGGCGGATCTCCCTCTTCCAAACCGGGTACGCGGGGGGCAGGACCTCCGACGCGCCCACCGCCGCCCGGATCGACATCGAGACGATGGCCTTCGGGCCGGGGATCCCTTGGGAGATCCCCAGGCCCGCCACCACCCGCGACGACGAGGACTCCGGCCCCACCGACATCACCCGCATCGTCGCGTCCATCACGAACGCCGCCCGCGCCTGCCGTCTTCCCGCGCCGCGGCGCCCCTGGCTGCCCGAACTAGAGGCGCGCTTCGACATGGACCAGGTGCTCGCCACCAGCGGGCAGGACGATCCGAACGCCCTGCCCTTGGGCGTCATCGACGATCCCGCGCACCAGAGCCAGCACACCGTCCACTACGCGCCGGACACGGACGGGAACCTGGCGGTCTACGGAGCCGGTGGCTCCGGGAAGTCCGGGGTGCTGCGCGCGCTCGCCTACGCGGCCTCGGCGCTGTCCGATCGCGCGCGGACAGACATCTACTGCCTCGACTTCTCCACCGCGGGCCTGCCGATGCTCTCCCCGCTGCCGAACGTGGGGGCGGTCATCGACGGCTCGGACACCGAACGCGTTACCCGCCTGCTGCGCCGCCTCGTCGAGCTTCTCGACGACCGCGCGACGCGCTACGCGGCGGCGCACGCCGACTCCATCTCCGAGTACCGCAGGAGCACGGGCGAAACCGACGAGGCGCGCGTCCTGCTGCTCGTCGACGGGCTCTCCGCGTTCCGCGACGCGTACGAGACGGGAACGGGAGCGGCCCTGAAGGCCTACGGGAACTTCACGCGCCTGCTCGCCGAGGGCAGGGGCGCGGGGATCCACGTCATCCTCACCGCGGACCGCCCCGGCGCGCTCCCCTCGTCGCTGGCGGCGAACGTCCGCACGCGCCTCGTGCTGCGCCAGGCCGACGAGAACGGCTACATGGCGCTCGACGTCCCCAAGAACGTCCTGGTCGAAGCACCGCCCGGGCGCGCGATCTTCTCCGGCGGGGCCAACGAGCTCCAGGTCGCGATCCCCTCCGGCTCGTCGAGCGCCCCCAGCCAGGCGGCGGCCTTCGTGAAACTCGCCGAGCGGATGCGCCAGGCGGGGACGGCTCCGGCCGAGGGCGTTGAGCGCCTCCCCGACCTGATCGCCCGCAGCGAGGTCCCCGCCTCCGTCGGGGGGCTGCCCGTGCTGGGGGTCGCCGAGGAGGATCTGGCGCCGCTGCCCTTCTCCCCCCTGGGGGCGCTGTCGATCGGCGGGATGCCGGGCAGCGGGCGCACCAGCGCGATCGAGTCGGTCGTCCAGGCGGTGCACCGGTGGCGCCCGTCCCTCCCGCTGTACTTCATCGGGCCGCGCCGTTCGCGCGTGCACGACTTGGACCTGTGGCGGGCGAGCGCCCGCGGCGTCGACGAGGCGCAGGCCGTGCTGGCCCCCGTCAAGGAGATCGCGGAGAACGCGGCCGCTGACGACGACGCCCCCGATGTCGTCCTGGTCGTCGAGGCGCTCTCGGAGCTGGTGGGGACCCCGGCTGAGTCCGCTCTGCTGGATGTTGTGAAGAAGCTGCGCCGCAACGGGCACCTGTTGATCGCCGAGCAGGAGACTTCGGGCTGGTCGTCGGGGTGGCCGCTGATCGCCGAGGTGCGCAACGCCCGGCACGGAATCGTCATGCAGCCCAACCCCATGGACGGGGACGTGCTGTTCAAGGTGGACTTCCCCCGGCTCAAGCGCTCCGACTACCCGCTGGGAAGGGGCGTCTACGTCCATTCCGGCAAGGTGCGCGTCGTGCAATTGCCGATGCCCGAGTAGGGACCGCTGCCCGAGCAGCCCGGGTGGGACCCGTTATCCGAGCAGGGCGCGCACCGCGCTCACCTGCCTGTGCGGGGCCGCGGTCCTCCAGGGGCACGATCGCCGCCTCGAGGAGCCGGTCGAGTACGCCCCAGAAGTCCACGTGGTACTCACGCGTCGAATCGATCCACCACAAGTCCCCGGCCCGTTCAATCCGGTCGGCCAGGATGTCGAGCGTGAAAGGGGCGCCCGAGGCGTCCTCGTAGAACATGTAGCAGTGCCGCGCCCGCTCGGCCACCTCCGGCTCCTCATAACCCGGATCGAGGACATCGTAGACAGGGCGGACGCGCCCAAGCCGATACAACCGGTAGTCCGCATCGGGGAACATGCCGAACCCGTCGTGGGTGCGCTCGTAGAAGGCCCGCACCGACTCGGGCACACTCTCCCACACACGCCGCACATTGTCCACGTACCCGTCCTCGCCGGGTGCGGGCCACGAGGGCCGCAACGGATTACCCCCTGTAAAGCACTCCTCACCCCCCTCACCATCAATGAACGTGTAGACCACGAAGTACTCGCCGCCGTGGACCGCCAGCTCAGCGTCCACACACCGCTCCCGCAAACCCCGCAGAGTCCGGGGCAAGTGCTCCCCCACAGTCTCGCCCATCACCGACACCATCAGCTCCACCCGCTCAGCAGGCGACAAGGACGGCAAAGCCCGCCAGGAGTCGGGGACCACGGCACCACCGGGCACAGCCCCCTCCACGAACACCACCGGCCCCCGCTCATCCACATACCGCGCCACACGCTCACGCCCCGCAGGGGGAAGCCGACGGCCCTTCAACCACGAGAACACACCCACTTGTTCACATCCTTTCCACAACCACACGCACCGCAGCGCTCACCTGCCGGGGAAGAACGGGACGTACGGCCAACCGCCCCCCGCAGGGGGCTTGGGCGGCAGCATCTGATCGATCATGTACTGGATGCGCTCCTCCATGAGCCGCTCGATCCGCGACATCTCCGTGCGCACCAGCGGCTCCACCGGATAAACGAACCCCGAAGGCCCCCGCTTCCCCTTTTCCCCCAGGAACCCCTCCCATTGAACAAAGGACTTCTCCTGGCGGGACAGGTTGGCGCGCGCACTGATCGCATGGAAGTTCTCCGACCAATTCACAACCTGGCGCTGTTGCGCCTCGGTGAGCCTGTCGAACCCCTCCATCCGTTGAATGCGCTGATAGGGGACGATATGATCCGGATGCAGCGCGAGGTTGTCCGTATTACCGGGAAGCGTCCAATCCGTGGGCCGCAGTCTTTCCCCATCAGGCCCACGCACAAACGCGTCCTTTATGTCATCGTTCGGGGTAGGTTTCGGCCTCGGGATGTCCGGTCCGTCCCTGAACCGCACTGGTGTGCGTTTGGAGAAGAAGTTCTTGGCGTACTTCCAGCCGTTCTTGATGCTCATCCACAGGTTGTGGCCGTACCCCGCCGCCATGCCCCGCAAGCCCCCAAGGGCCCTGATCCCACCGACCAACCCCTCATGCCCCTTCCCGCCAAGGGCGCAAAGATTCGCGAAAGAGGAGCGCACACCCGCCATCGTGCCCCTCATGCCAGCCAGCCCAAGGCCCCCCAGGGCGGCGAACGCGACCGAGAGGAGCGCCCCGGTCCACGACTCCTCCCCGCTGACAGCCAGCGCGACGTGCGCGATGGCCGCCACGATCCCGCTGATCGCCGAGACCGCGAACAGCACACCCGCCAGGGCCTGCCCGATCACCGGGATCCAGCACACCAACAACCCCAACAGCCCCGTGACCGCACTGACAATGTCGCACACCGCAGCCACCCACGAGGCGATCTTGGATCCCCAGTCGTCCCACCACGAGTCCCCCAACCCGTCATCACCGGCCCCGTCAATGGCGCTCATCGCCTTGACCGCCGCGGCGTCGCGCTCGCCCATCGCATTGAGGACCACCTGCCGCTGGGCCCGCACCCGCCCCCGCGCCGCCTCCGCGTCACCGTCCGCAGTGGCAGCGGCCCGCTCGTAGCGCGCCCGGTCATCGGCCCCATCCCCCTCTTTGGGGTACTCCCCGGCCGTGTCGCGCATCCTTCCGGCGCGCCCCACCGCCTCGTCCACGTCCTGCTGCGCCTACTTCGCCGCCGCCAGCGCGTTCAACGAATCCGTCTGCGCCCGCTCCAACGCCCCCGCGTACTCCACCAGCGCATTGCCAGCCGAACGGTAGCGCCCCTCGGCGACCTCCACCTTCGACAAGATGTCATCACGGGCCTCCAACAGGGCCTCCACCGACTCAGACCCCCGCGAACCCCCCGCGTCCAAGGCCCGCAGGGAATCCGCGCATTTCTTGATCGCGTCGGCGACCCCCACGTAGTCGTTCCCCCCTTGCCGCACCACCACAGGATCCCCAGGAACCGGATCCGAATCAAACCCCACCACAGACCAATCAACCGGACGCACGATCACACGCCTCCATTTCCACTCAGTCGAATACCAAAACCAGTACGGGCCCTGCGCCGGACTCAGCCGCCCGACTGCTCGCCCTCGCCCCGCAGGGCGTCGGCACCCTGTTCGTCGAAGTCCTTCCACGTGTCCGCAACGGCCGTGGCCGCCTGCGACATTGCCTTGAGGGCGTCTGTCATCTTCTTGCGCTTGTCGTCCCACCCGTGGGCGAAGTCGTGCACGCTCTTCGACAGCCCCGAATGCCCCACGCCTGCGGCAATCGTGTCGGACTCCGCGTTCGCCCCCTCGAACTCGGTTGCGATGGTTCCCGCACTGGACCCCAGTGCCGCGATCGTGTCGACCTCGATGATCATCGTCTCGCCGCTCATGTCAACGCCTCCAAACCTAGTGACGACGGAATAGACCCGCAATGGGCGCGGGCCCCGCCACCAATCGCGCTCGCGCGGAACCAGCGGCAGGGCCCGTCCAGAAAGCCGGAGCCACTCAGCCCCGCAGCGACGAACTCATCTGCGTATCCATCTCCACGACGGCGTCCGCGTACTGTGTGAGGAAGTTCCCCAGGGGCTCCAACCCGTCGTTAACCTGGGTGAGGCCCTGGGACAGCTGGTTGAACTGCTCGGAGTAAGCGCCCGAGGCCGCCTGCGTGGTGAAGCCCGAGCCGATGAGCCCGTTCACAGCCGCAAGAGCGGCCTGGATCTTCTCGGAGATCTCCGCCTTCGTCGCCACCAGCTGGCTGCCGATCGAACGCATCTCCTCGGGCGAGTACCCATAAGCGTTGGCCATGATCAGTGTTCTCCTTGCTATCCGACTACAGAAGCTGGATTCCCAACAACTGGTGCGATCCACAGTAACCAAATCGAGCCCTCCGTCACAACCCTATGTGACGAAAGACTACAATTCGGTCAGCATTCAGCCCGCCACCACCCACCTGAAGAAGCCCTCGCCCAGTGGCGCGCCCGGCAGTCCCTTCCCCGCGCGCGCCACGGCCGCGCGGATGTGGGCCTCGATGCCGTCCATATCGGGGAACTGGCTGTCGTGGCACCGCACCGCGCGGACTTTCGCCTCCAAGTCGCACTCCTCGACGGGGACGACGTGGTTGACGGCGGGCCCGCCCTGGAACCACACCTCGGCCACGGCGTGGGCCTCGAGCCCGCCGCCCAGCAGGTCGCGGTAGTCGAAGGGGTTGCGGGCAGCGGGGTAGACGGCGTCGACCAGCGCCGCGCCGACGGCGCGGTGGTCGGGGTGGTTGGCGTAGATGGAGTCCCAGTTGTACTCCGGCGACAAGGACAGGACCAGCTGCGGGCGCCACAAGCGGATCTGGCGCACCAGGTCGCGCGTGAGGCGCGGATCCTCCTTGACGTGCCCGTCGGCGTACCCCTCCAGGAACACCACCTCCGCCACGCCCAGCGCCCGTGCCGCCTCGCGCTGCTCGGCCCGGCGCCGACCCCCCATCGAGGACTGGCCGTCGGCCTCGAACCCGCCCGCTCCCCCGTCGGTGACGACCACCAGGGTGACGCGGGCCCCTTGCCGGGCGAGGCGGGCGATGGTGGCGCCCGCGTCGACGTCGGCGTCATCGGGGTGCGCGTAGACGCCCAGGACCGAGGCGAACGCTTGGGCGCTCACTCGTCGACTGCCTTGTTGGCGGCGTCCTGCGCGGCTTGGACCCCCTCGGGGACGCCGACGCGGCCCAGGAAGACCTCCTTGAGCTCCTTGTTGTAGGCGTCCATGGCGGCACCGAGTTTCGCGCCGAAGGGCGCGGTGATCGTCCCGGTGGGCTTGGTGGCCATGACTGTGACGTCCACGCCCTTGCCGGACCAGTACTGGGACCAGGAGTCCTGCGCCTCGGCGTTCGCGGGGAAACCGACTCCCACGGCGCCCAGGGCGCGCCCGCCCTCGGGGCCCGCCAGCCATTCGAGCAGCTTCTTCTGCGCGTCGGCCTTCGAGGCGTCCGCGGCGTTGGCGACGGCGACCACCGAGTTGCCCACGGTCACCGCGCCCTTGGGGCCCTTCGGCTGGGGCGCCAGGCCCCATGTGAAGCCCGCGCCCTCCTGGACGTTCGCCAGGTTGTAGGCGCCGGACTGGAAAAGGGCCATCTTGCCCTGGAGGAACTGGTCGCGGCTGAAGTCGCCGTTGTCGTTGGTGTCGGCGGCGGAGGGGGCGACGTGGTCCTTGTTCACCAGGTCCACCAGGTAGCCGATGGCGGCCTCGCCCTCGGGGCTGGCGAAGGTGAAGCGCCCGTCGGCGTCCTGCAGCGACGCGCCGTTGGACCCCAGGTAGGGGAAGAGCATCGCCTGCCCGTCGAGGGCGGCGTTGTACCCGTACTGGACGACCGTGTTCGGGTCGAATCCGGGGTCGGCCGCGTTGCGGCCCGACGAGTCGAGTGTGAGGCGCTTGGCGATGTCGCGCAGGGAGTCGGAGGACGCGGCGGGATCCCACGCGAGGCCGTCGAGCTCCTCGACGCCCACTCCCGCGCGGTCCAGCAGTTCCTTGTTGTAGTAGAGGGCCACGGAGGGGTCGGTGATGACCGGGGCGCCGTAGATCTGCCCATCGACCGTGTACTGGCTGACGGCGGTGTCCAGCCACGAGGCGCGCTCGGAGTCGGAGAACACCTCGTTCATGTTCACCAGTTTGCCGCCCTTGGCGTACTCCGAGTAGTTGTTCGTGTTGGACCAGAAGACGTCGGGGCCGGCGCCTGCGGCGATCTCGTTGCGAACGCCGGTGAAGTAGTCGTTCCAGGGCACGACCTCGACGGAGACGTCGATCCCCGTGGCGGCCTCGAAGGCGGGCAGGGCGTCCTCGTACGCCTTGGCGGCCTGCTCGTCCCAGAGGCGGAATGTCAGGGATCCGCCCGCGCCCGACTGGCCGGTTGGCTGGCCGCCCGAGCATGCCGCCAGGGCCAGTGCCGCCGCGATCGCGGCGCTCGCGCCTGTGATACGTCGTTTCATGTGGGGTGCCTCCTTCAGGCGGTGGTGTTACTTCAATCCGGTGAGGGCGATGGAGCCCACGATCTGGCGCTGGAACGCGAGGAACAGGGCGATGAGGGGGACCAGTGCGATAGTGGTGGCCGCCATGACGTAGGTCCAATTCGCGTTGTACTGGCTCTGGAGGGCCGCCGTGGCGACGGTGATGACCTTGGGGCGCTGGGCGGCGATGATGCGCGGCCACATGAAGGAGTTCCAGTGGCTGACCACGGTGATGAGGGTGAGGGTGGCCAGGATGGGTTTGGACATGGGCAGGACCAGGGACCACAGGATCCTCCAGGTCCCGGCGCCGTCCAGGGTGGCGGCGTCGATGAGCTCCTGCGGGATCTGCCTGAACGACTGGCGGAGCAGGAACACCGCGTAGGGCGAGGCGAAGACGAAGGGGATCACGATGCCCCAGAAGGTGTTGTTCAACCCCATTCTGGCCAGCATGAGGTACAGGGGGACCACCAGGACGGTGGCGGGGATCATCATGGTGGCCAGGAACAGCCAGAAGACCAGGTCCCTGCCGGGGAAGTCGATGCGGGCGAAGGCGTAGGCGGCCATCACGGAGGAGACCAGCTGTCCTGCGACCATGACGACCACCACCGCCAGGGTCGTGGCGATGGCTCCGCCGAAGGCGATGCGCCCGCCCAGGACGGCGCCGAAGGACTCCAGCGAGAAGGGGGAGGGCAGGGCGAAGGGCGAGTGGGACGCGAAATCCTTGGGGGACTTGAAGGCCGTCATGAAACTGAAGAGCAGCGGCGCCGCCATGATGAGCGCGGCGGCGGACAGCCCCAGGTAGATGCCGAGGGCGGCCAGCGGACCGCGCCGAGTGCTAGACGAGCTCATAGGTGGTCCTCGAACGGAAGTAGAGGTTCTGGGCGAGGGTGATCGCCATGAGGATGAGCATCATGACCACGGCCATGACGGCGGCGCGCCCGAGGTTCCCGGTCTCGAACGCCTCTTGGTAGATCTTGTAGGCGAGGACTTCTGTGGCGCCGTCCGGACCGCCTTTCGTGAGCGCGTAGATCTGGTCGAAGAGGTTGAACACCGAGATCACGGACGTGACGGAAACGAAGAAGAAGGTGGGGCGCAGCAGCGGCATTTTGATGCGCCAGAAGATCTGGGAGGAACTGGCGCCGTCGACGGTGGCCGCCTCGACGAGCTCCTTGGGGATCGACAGCAGGCCCGCGATGAAGAAGAGGGCGGTGTATCCGACGTTGCCCCAGATGACGACGAAGGCGGCGGCGGGCAGCGCCCACGTGGGCGACACGAGGATCTCGAGGCGCTGGCCGGCGATGGCGCTGAGCAGGCCGCCCGTGGGGGCGAATATCCACGACCAGACGACGCCCAGGGCAAGCGGCGGGGCGATCCACGGGATGACGACGAGGGCGCGGAAGACGGTCGTCCCCCTGACGCCTTTGGTGAGCAGGTTCGCCAGGAGGAGCCCGAGGACGATCTGGGCCGGCACCACGAGGACGACGAGGAGCGCGGTGATGCCCAGCGACGAGAGGAAGCCCGGGTCCGACAGGACGGAGGCGATCTGGGGGGCGCCCACGTAGGAGGGCTCGCCGATGAGGTCCCATTTGTGGACGCTGAGCCAGACGACGACCAGGATGGGCACCGCCATGAAGGCGAGCACCCCCAGCAGCGAAGGGGCGAGCAGCGCGTATCCCGTCAGGGTGTCGCGCAAGCGCCTGCGCGATCGTATTGCCATGCGTCCCCCCGCCTCGATGTCCAGATACCGCAAGGCTAGCCGGACCAGGGGCGGCGCACCAGGGGGGTTCAGGGGGTGAACCACTGTGAAACCCCGCCTTCGGCACCGCCACCGGAGGTTCAGGGGCTGGGCCGCTGTGGAACCCCGCCCTCAGCACCGCTACCGTCACCGCCACCGGGGGTTCAGGGTGTAGGCCGCTGTGGAACCCCGCGGGGAGGGGCCCTGCGCCAGTCGGGGCCGCGGGGGCGGCGCCCGGGGCCCTACCCGGCGCCCTGGCCGGTGGGCCGGCGGAAACCGCTGTGCGCGCAGACGAAGACGAGGACCCCCACGAGCATCGCCGCCCCGATGACGATGGGCAGGGCGGGCGCCACCCCGTAGAGGAAGGTGCCCAGCGTGGGGGCGACGACGTAGGTGAGCCCGTTGGTCGCGCCGATCAGGCCCGCCCACCCGCCCTGCTCGTCGCGGCTCATGCGCAGGGTCGGGCCGGCCGTGTATCCGGGCATCGCCGTGCCGATGCCGACGCCGATGATGGCGACGGAGGCGATCAGGGCGGCCAGGCCGGCATCGACGAGGAGCAGCCCGAACCCGATGGCGGCCGTCAGGGCGCCGGCGCGCAGCAGTACTGGCGGCGCCCATTTCGACAGGGGGACGATGACGCTCTGGGCCAGGACCATTCCGACGCCCGCCGCCAGCAGGGCGCCCCCGGTGATGAGCCCGGTCGTGTCGGCGTCCAGGCCGAGCCGGTCCTGCACCAGGAAGCCCGTGACGACTTGGACGAGGCCGAGGGCGCTGAACATCCCGAAGCCAGCGACCAGGTAGGGCCACACGCGCGGGTCGCGCGGGCTGACTCTGGCGGGCTTGGCGATCAAGGCGGTGCGGGACTCCTTGCGCAGGGCCGCCGCGACGACCAGGAGGCCGATGAGCAGGAACACGGGGACGGCGTCGACGGAGACCAGCAGTGACAGGCCCGATAGCGCTCCGCCGATGAGCGCGCCCGCGATCGAGGCGAGCCCCTGGGCGGCGCCGACACCGGCCATGCCGCGGACGCGGGACTCCTCAGTGGTGGTGGCGTCGGCGATGCAGGCCTGCGCGGTGGGGAGCACCGCGGCCAGCGCTGCGCCGAAGACGACGCCCCGGACGATGACGAAGAGGGCGAACAAGGGGGCTCCGCTCAGGGCACCGGTGACGCCGAGGTGCGAGACGAGGGCGAAGACCCCCATGGAGACGGCCGCCACGGCGAGCGCGATCACGAGCACGGGTTTGCGCCCCATCGACTGGGAGCGCTTGCCCCACGCCTGGCTGGTCAGCACCACCATGAGCGCCGCGACGGAGATGGTGAGGCCGATCTGCCATTCCTTGAGCCCGACCAGCCGCGAGAGGGGCGCGATGACGGGGTTGAGGGTGGATTGCCCGACGTAGGTGATGAACACGGCGGCCAGGACGACTCCGACCTGCGCCTGGCGCCCCGCGCCGTCCGCGCCGCTCCGCGCTCCGTCTGCGGCCGCCGTCCCAGCGGCCGCGCCGGCCCCTGCTTCGGCCGTCTTCCCTGCCCGTGCGTCGGGCGGTGCCCCGTTCTCCTCTGCGGCTTCCATGAGTGTCACTTCCTCGATTGGTCCGGGGCGCCGACTTCCGGCGCCGTGCGTGCGGACCATGTGACCGAAGTCTATTCGAACAGTGTTCTAATTGCAATGGGCGGGCCTCCGGGCCCTGCAGCGCCGTCAGGCAGGTCCGCATCGGGGCAGGCAACACCGCAGTGGGGCAGGCAACGGATCATCGGGGCAGGCAATTCACCTACTCCAATGGGCGGTTTCCTACCCCGATGAGGTTCAGCAGGATCAGCAGTCTCCTACCCCGATGAGGTTCAGCGGGATCGGCAGTCTCCTACCCCGATGAGGTTCAGCGGGCCCAGTGGGCGGATACGGAACGCCCGGCGAGCGCGTTGGGCGGGCCGTCGCGCCCAAGGGCGCCCATGGTGGCGTTGGGCGGCTTGTCGCGCACGGGAATGCGCCGGGAGCCGCGCGGCCCCTACAGCACCTGGGAGTTCGGCGGCCGGTGGACCGTGCCGAGCAGCCGCAGCTCCAGGCCGTCCATCATCGCCTCGACGACGAAGCGGTAGTAGCGGTCGAAGGCGATGTCGCGCTCACGGGGCGTTCCGGCGAACTGGGCGATCATGTCCGCCGACAGCAGGGCGATCCCCGGACTGGCGGCCGCGGCCTCGGACAGGCCCTCCATCAGCAGCGCGTGGTCGGCGGGGACCTGGTCCCCGTGGAGGGCGCGGTCGTCCGCCGTGGCGATCGACATCATCGCGGTGTTGATGACGCAGGCGAAGACCAGGGCCGAGTTCCCACCGAATCCCGCCCGCTGGACGCTGGCGATCCCCGAGTCCACGACCGGCCCCAGTTCCGGCAGCGCCGCCGAGTGCATGAGCAGCCAGCGCGCCGTCCCCGGGTAGGCGGACAGGACGGGCCGCGCGGGCAGCAGGGCCCTGCGGAACCACTCGCGCCATTCCATCGCCTCCGTCGGCAGCCCCACCAGGTCGAGGACCCGTCCGACGACGCGAGCCGTCAGCGCCTCCCGGTTCCCCACGTGGTGGTGGACCACGGAGGCCGACACGCCCAGGCGCGCCGCGAGGTCCCGCATCGACCACCCCTGGATCCCCGTCCCGTGGGACATCCCCAGCGCCTCCTCGACGACGGCTTCAGGGGTCAGCCCGGCGTGGTAGGACTCCCTGCCCCGTCCGGCCCCACTGCCGTGACGCGCCACAGCCGCCGCCTCACGCGCCCGACGAGCGCAGGCCGAGCTCGCGCGCGCGGGCCGATCCCTCCGGGACGGCCCCCGGGTCGTCCCCCGCCTCGACGACGCGGTTGTCCGCGTCCACGAACACCACCGACGGCGCCATCGTGCGCGCCTGCGACTCGGGGACGTGCGCGTAGGCCATGATGATGACCAGGTCGCCGACGGACACCAGGTGGGCCGCCGCGCCGTTGAGCTGGACAACGCCGCTGCCGCGGGGGCCCGCGATCGTGTAGGTCGCCAGGCGCGCCCCGTTGTCGATGTCCGCGATGTCGACCTTCTGACCGGGGACGATGTCCGCGGCGTCCAGCAGGTCCTCGTCCACCGTGATGGAGCCCACGTAGTGGAGGTCCGCGCCGGTCACCGTGGCGCGGTGGATCTTCCCGACCACCATCTCGCGCATCATCTCGCTCACGCGCCCGCCTCCTCGCAGACCAGGGGCAACTCCATATTGTCGATGAGGCGCGTGCCCCCCACGCGCGCCGCCACCAGGACGCGGCACGCGCGCACTCCGCCCTCGACGATGGTGGCGGGTCCCGGGTTGGCCGCCACCTGGGGGACGGCGCTCCCCGTGCCCGCCAGCACGTCGAAGGTGCCGTCGTCCACGACGGCGATGTAGTCGATGGCGATCCCGCCCTCCGCCTCGATGCGCTCGCGCGCCACCTCCACGGCCAGCGCGGCCCCGGCCCCTCCCCGGGCGGCGGCGACCGCCAGCGACAGCGCCTCGGGCAGCGCCCGCGCCCGCGCGCGCTCATCGGCGGCCAGGTAGCGGTTGCGGCTCGACAGCGCGACGCCGTCGTGGTCGCGCACGATCGGGACCGGGTGGAGGCGCACGGGGACGTCGAGGCCCTCGAACACCGTCCGCAGGACCGCCAGCTGCTGGGCGTCCTTGAGGCCGTAGAGCGCCACGTCCGGGCGCACCAGGTTCACGACCTTCGTGCACACCAGCGCCACCCCCGCGAAGTGCGTGGGCCTGGACGCGCCCTCGAGGACGCGGGCGACGGGACCCGGGTCGATGGTGGCGCGCACCGGAGCGGGGTAGACGTCGGCGGGGCCGGGCGCCCACACCAGGTCGGCGCCGACTCCGGCCAGGGCCTCCATGTCGGCGTCGAGCGTGCGCGGGTAGGCGTCGAAGTCCTCACCGGGCGCGAACTGGGTGGGGTTGACGAATATGGAGACGACGACGTGGTCGGCGAGCGCGCGGGCTTCGCGGACCAGTTGCAGGTGCCCTTCGTGGAGGGCCCCCATCGTCATCACCAGGGCGCGGGCGCCCCCCAGCGCCCCCAGGGCGTCGGCGAGTTCGGTGCGGGTCCGCACCAGGCGTGGACGGGTAGTCATAGGCCCATTGTCATCCGGCGCGGCCCGCCGGTGCCAATCGAGTCCTGCTTTTCACTACTGGAGCAGGGCAGCCAGCAGCTCCGTGGCCCGCCGCTCGTCGAGCAGGCGCGCGTCCTGGAGCAGGGCGACCAGCGCCCGGGTCATCGACACGTAGGTGTCGAGCTCCCCGCGCAGGCCCGCGCTGGCGCCGAGCGCCCGCACGTGGGCGGCCACTGTGCCCGCGTCGGCGCGGGGCACAGGCCCCGAGATGCCCGCCACGCCCTCGGTGAGCGCCCTGTCCAGGGCGGCCTCCAGCAGGGGCCTGGCGTAGCGCGCCGGGTCCTCGACGCCCGCCACGCCCAGGATCCGCATCGTCTGGTTCGCGATGCCGGCGATCGAGTTCGCGCCGTGCGTGAGGCCCGCGTGGTAGAGCGGGCGGCGCTCCTCATCGACCACCACGGGCTCGCCCCCCATCTCGACGACGAGCGCCTGCGCGATCGGGAGGAAGGGCGCGGCGCCGGTCACCGCGAAGGGGGCGCCCACCAGCCTGCGCACGTCCACGCTGGTCCCCGTGAAGGTCATCGCGGGGTGGATGGCCAGGGGGATGGCGCCCTGGCTGGCCGCCCCGTCCAGGACCGAGACGCCGTGGGCACCGGAGAGGTGGATGACGATCTGCCCCGTCTGCCAGGCGCTCGACCGGGCCAGCCCCGTCACAAGGGGGCGGATCTGGTCGTCGGGGACCGCCAGGACGACCACCTCGCTGCGCTCGACGACGACCGGGACGTCCTCGACGGGCACGCCGGGCAGCATCGCGTCCGCCCTCTCCCGGGAGGCGTCCGAGGACGCGGAGACGGCGACGATGCTGTGCCCCGCGGCGCGCAGCGCGCTGGCGATGACGGGCCCGACGTGGCCCATGCCGATGACGCCGACGCCCAGCCGGCCGGCCCGGGCGCTCACGCCCCCTCCCCCTGGGGCGCTGCCGCGTGGTCGCGCGCGGCCAGGGCGCGGCGCATCCACCTCTCCGGCGGCTCGGCCTCGCGGCGCACCCGGGATGCGTCCTCTAGGCGCTTCCACAGCAGCTGGGCGCCGCGCCGGTCCACGTGCCTGGCGGTGTGGGACACGACCCCGGGGACCAGGTCCGCGCGCACGGTCGCCACATCGAGGCGGCGCTCGACGGGCCCTTGGAGGATGTGCGTGGATTGGATGCGCGCCAACGGGATCAACGCGCAGCGGCGCGTGAGCCACCCGTCGCGGATCACGAAGAGCGAGTCGGTGAGCGCGTAGGCGCGGCGCCGGCGCACCAAGGGGTCGACGAGGCGCGCGCGGTGGGGCACTCGCGTGAAGTGGGCGTCCGCCCCGGCGTGGGTCGGGGCGAAGACGGAATCGACGAACGCCGCCGGGTCGGGGACCCCCAGGTCCTGGACGACCATCCAGACGGCCAGTTCCGCCTGGGCGCGGCTCCCCACCGGCAGCAGCACCCGGGCGCTCACCACCTCGTTGTTCCCGCCGTTGTTCTCCTTGCCCATCTTGACGGAGTTGCCCGCCTGGGTCATCGTGACGCGGTACCAGCCCGTGAGGCGCCACAGCAGGGGCTGGCGGATCTCGATGGCGTGGATGCGCCCGGGCGGGATCGTCTGGTTCCGCGAGTCGGTCAGGCCCCTGCGGATGCGGATCCCGTCCGGGCTGGCGGCCGCCGTGAAGGCGAACTCGGCGTTGAAGCGCCCCCACAGCACCGACCCCGAGGCCACCACCAGCGGCACCACCGCGAACAGCGACGGCGCGGCCACCGCCCCCCGCGCGGCGATCGCCCACGCGGACGCCGCTACCACCGCCACGAGGACGACGAGCAGGACCATCATCGGGACCGTCAGCAGGAGCGAGCCGATCAGCGGACCGGCCCCGACCTCGTAGAGGACGTTCTCCGGGGCGATGGGGGCGGAGGAGGTGAAGGCGCCGCGCCTGGCTGCGCCGCGGGCGGCCTCGGCCTCCAGGGCGCCGGACACACGGCCGGGGGAATCGGCGGCCGGGCGCGCCGGGGCACCCGGTTGGGCGCCCTCCCCCGCCGGACCGACCTCCAGCCCCGCCGCGAGCGCCAGGATGTGGGCGCGCAGCTCGTCGAGTTCGGTGGCGCGCAGGAAGCCGATGGTGAAGCTCGAGCCCGCGCCCCCGGCGACCTCGATGCTCAGCCTCCCCAGCCCCAGGATCCGCCCGAGCAGCGGCAGGTGGATGTCGACGGACTGGATGCGGTCGAGGCGGGCGTGCCGGTTGGTGCGGAAGACGATCCCGGACCGGAACCAGACGGCGCCGCCGTCGACGGCGTAGGCGGTCGCCCGCCACTGGAGCCACGAGTAGAGGCCGCTGACCACCAGGACGGCGATGACGACGGCGACCGTGGCCATGAGAACGCCCCGCAGGTGGAACGCCTCCGCGATTCCGTTCAGGATCTCCCAGCCCGAGGGGGCGCCGCTGCTGTAGGCGCTCACGCCCCGGTACGTGATGATGGCCACGAGCGCGGCGATCACCTGCCAGGCGTTGATGATGGGGGACACCGGGTGGACGCGGTGCCAGGCGTCGGCGGCGACCCCGTCGGCCGTGATCGAACGGGACTCGGCGCTCACAGGCCCATCAACTCCGCGCTGCCGCGCTTGGCGAGGGCGTCGCGCAGGCGCGCGGCATCGGCGGCCGGCACGCCGTCCAAGGTGGCGTCAGTGGTCGCCGAGGCCGTGGAGAGCTTGATCTGCGCGATCCCGAAGAAGCGGGCCACCGGGCCCTGCGCGATATCGACGTACTGGATGCGCCCGTAGGGGACCATCGTCATCGAGCGGAACATAACGCCCCGCCGGATGATGAACTCGTCGGGCCCCTCTGCGAAGCCGATGGCGCGGACCTGCCGGGGAACCAGCCAGCACAGCCACGCCAGGAGGCACACGGGGGCCGCCTCCCACCGCCACAGCCCCGCCTCGTCCGAGGCGAGCGCCGCGACCGCGATGCCGACGGCGAGGGCGGCCAGGACCACTGCGCAGGTGGCGAGCCGGACCTTCGCCAGCGCGCTGGACACGGGGGTGAAGGAAATGGAGTCGGGGGCCATCAGATCGGCCATTGGAGTCCTTTCGCGTTGTGCTCTCCCTGAATTATCCACCACGGCGCCGCCATCCACCTACCTCACAGGAAATATTCAGGATGTTCGTGAAGAATACTCCCATGACCGCACCCGCCCCCGAAGCAAAGCTCCTCGTCGTCGATGACGAGCCCAATATCCGCGACCTGCTCGCCTCATCTCTCCGCTTCGCCGGTTTCGACGTCTCCACCGCCGAGGACGGCTCCTCCGCGTTCCACGAGGCACAGGCCGTGCGCCCCGACCTCATCGTCCTCGACGTCATGCTGCCCGACATGGACGGCTTCACTGTGACGCGACGGCTCCGGGACGCCGGGCTGACCACGCCGGTCCTGTTCCTCACCGCGCGCGACGACATGCGCGACAAGATCCAGGGCCTGACGGTCGGCGGCGACGACTACGTCACCAAGCCCTTCGGCCTCGAGGAGGTGGTCGCCCGCATCCGCGCGATCCTGCGCCGCACGATGGGGGGCGACGACGAGGACGGCAAACTGCGCGTCGGCGACCTGGTCATCGACGAGGACGCGCACGAGGTGAAGCGGGCCGGAGTCGACATCGACCTGTCCCCCACCGAGTTCAAGCTGCTGCGGTACCTGGTCATCAACGCCGGCCGCGTCGTGTCCAAGATGCAGATCCTCGACCACGTGTGGGAGTACGACTGGGACGGCGAGGTCGCCATCGTCGAGTCCTACATCTCCTACCTGCGGCGCAAACTCGCCGTCGAGGGGGCCTCCGGGGAGCTCATCCACACCAAGCGGGGCGTCGGCTACATCCTGAGGGCCGAGGATTGAGCGAGAGGATCGGCCTGGCCGACCGGATCGAGCGGGCGTGGACGAACAGGCCGCTGTCCGCGCAGCTCGTCGTCCTCATCACCGGGCTGCTCGCGGTGGGCCTGACGATGAGCGGGACCGTGATGATCGGCCTCCTCCAGCGCCACCTGATCTCCCAGGTGGACGCGCAGCTGACCTCCGACGCGGCCCTCCGCCTCTTCAACCAGACGGGGGCCGCCGCCAGCAACGGCATGGCCTCCACGGTCCCCACCGCCTACTACCTGCGGCTCCACCACCCCAGCATCGATCCGGACCAAGTCACGTTCTACCCGGAGACCACCGCGGCCTCCGGCACGCCGATCCTGCCCGAACTGCTCGGACCCGGGGAAGCGCGCGGGGGCGCCGGGGAGTACACGCAGGCGGTCACGGTCGCCTCGAGCAAGGAGGGGCACCCGTGGAGGGTCGTGGCCACCACGATCGAAGTGAAAGGGGCCACCCCGTCCACGGGCGTCCTCACCATCGCCCTCCCCCTCACGGACGTCCAGCACACGCTGCGCACGACCGCCGCCTATTTCTCCATCGCTGCGGTCGTGATCGTCTTCGCGGGAGGGTGGGTCGGCCACTGGCTGGTCCGGCGCTCCCTGTCCCCCCTGCGCTCCATCGAGTCCACCGCGGGCAAGATCGCCGCCGGGGACCTCACCCAGCGAGTGCGCCCGGGCCCGCCCTCGACCGAGGTCGGCTCCCTGGCCCTGTCGCTGAACTCCATGCTCACCCAGGTCGAGCAGTCCTTCGAGGCGCGCCAGGCCTCGGAGAAGAAGATACGGCGCTTCGTCTCCGACGCCTCGCACGAGCTGCGCACACCGCTGGCCGCGATCAGCGGCTACTGCGAGCTCTACTCGATGGGCGGGGTGCCCGCCGAGCGCGTCGAGGAGGTCATGGGGCGCATCTCCTCCGAATCGACCCGCATGGCGGTCCTCGTCGAGGACTTGCTCACCCTCGCGCGCCTCGACGAGGGGCGCCCCCTGGAGTTCACGGACATCGACTTGGTGAAGATGGCGGACAACGCCGTGTTCGACCTGCAGGCCCTCGACTCGACGCGCACCGTCGGACTGTCCTCGCTGGAGGGCCGCCGGGCACCGATGTCACTGGTGGTCTCCGCCGACCGCGACCGCATCGCGCAGGTGTTCACCAACCTCATCGGCAATATCGTCCGCTACACGCCGACCGGCTCGCCCGTCGAGATCGCCCTCGGCACGGCGGCCGACTACGCCGTCGTGGAGTTCCGCGACCACGGACCGGGAATCGCGGACCGCGACCGGTCGAGGGTCTTCGAGCGCTTCTACCGCTCCGACTCCTCCCGCAACCGCAGGTCGGGGGGGTCCGGCCTGGGACTGGCGATCGTCTCGGGCATCCTGGGCGCCCACCACGGCAACGCCGCCCTCACGAAGACGAAGGGCGGCGGGCTGACCGTCCGCATCGAGCTGCCGCTGCCGCGCCCCCAGAACGAGGCAATGGTCACCGGAGATGCTGACAGCGCCGCAACGGTCTAGCATGGCTCGGGTATCCCCTGACAAGGAGGCTGTCCATGGGTGCCCACGCACCTCAATGGCTGCTGGGGTCCTTCGTTGAGGCCATGCAGCAGATCGGCGCGACCGCGCCCACGGACGAGCTCGCGGCGGAGGCGCGCGACCTGGCTGAGCGCTGGTCCGCCGAGGGCCGCGCTCTGCACGACCTGCACCGGCTCATCAAGGTCCTCACGCACATTGACGAGATCTCCCTATCCGCCCACGACCCCGATCTACTGCGGATCGCCGCCTGGTACCATGGCGCTTTCCTGAACAGGGCCCTCGAGGTCAGACTCGGGGGCTTCGAGGCGCAGTTCGCCTCGGCCCGGTGCATCGACCACGCCCACAACCGGCTCACGGAACTGGGCGTCTCCGAGGAGGTGGTGGCGCGCATCGACGAGCTCATCGCGTTCCTCACGCGCCACCGCGCCCCCCGCACCGACTTCGACGCGCAGGTCCTCGTCGACGCGGATCTGGCGGTGCTCGCGTGCAGCCCGCAGGACTACAAGAAGTTCCGGGAGAAGCTCCGCCTCGAGCTCCACGACCTCGATGACGTGCAGTTCCTCAAGGCGCGCTGCGCCCTGGTCAAGCGCCTGCTCGGCTACGACCGCATCTACCAGTCCCCCCTCGGCAACACCTGGGAGAACGCGGCGCGGGCGAACCTGGAGGTCGAGCTGGCGCGGCTGGAGGACGCGAAGGCGAAACTGTGCCCCGGCCCCGACGACGAGGCGGACGCGGACGACGCGGACGACGAGCCCTACGGCGCCGACCGCGTGACGACGACCGGCACTCTGGTCATCAAACGCCGCACGCTGAAGAAGAACCCGTGCCCCCCTCCTCCCGAGGAGGCCACCGGCACCGGGATCCTGCCGGTCAAAGCGCCCGAGCCCGCCCCGGACGCCGACGAGCCCGAGGCGACCTCCTCCCTGGAGAGCGCCGTGGAGAGCCTCGACCTGCCCGCGACCCCGGCGGACTGACGGACCAGGGCGGGCTGACGGGCAGCGGCCGAGGCCCGGCGCGCAGTCCGTCCACGAGCGCGGATCAGCGCCTGCGCCCATCCACACCCCCGTCGGCACGTAGCCAAGTGTCAGCGCCTGCGCCCATCCACACGCCCACCGGCGCGAAGCCGAACATCAGCGCTTGCGCCCGTCCACATCACCGCAGATCCACAGGCACGCGCAACTGCTCGCGCCCGTCCACACTGCCGCAAGCTCTTTTTCATATCGGTTTCATGCGGATCATAGCCTTTCGTTAGCGCACCCAACCGGGGTGCCGAACGATAGGAAGAACAATGAGCACCTACATGGTCGATTCCGCCCAAGTCGCGGCCTCAGCCACCCAGATCACGGCGACCGCGGGGCAGATCCGATCCGAGGTCCAGGCGATGATGGCGCAGCTGGTCGCCCTCGGCGAGTCCTGGTCGGGCGGCGCGCAAGCCACCTTCCAAGGGGCGGTCGCCCAATGGCAGGGCGCCCAGGCGCAGGTCGAGGCGGCGCTGGACGCCATCTCCTCACAGCTCCAGACCGCAGCCGCCCTCTACTCCGATGCCGAGGCCCGCTCCACGGCCCTTTTCGCGGGCTGAACGCGGCCGCTGCACCGCCCCGGGCGGATACGGATCCGCATTGGGGCAGGCAACGGGGCATTGGGGTAGGCGAATTGCCTACCCCAATGGGCGGTTTCCTACCCCAATGGGCGGTTTCCCAGCCCAATGCGGCGCCACTTTCTGCGACGAACGGCGGCCTCCTTTCCAATGCCACTTCCCCGCGCTCAGAATAGGGTTGCGGCGCCTTTCCGAGCGCGGGGAAGCGGTCCCGGATGAGGAAACGGATGGGG
>ERZ773070.348-NODE-348-length-35299-cov-9.234480_pt1 | contig 35299 bp, 38 predicted proteins | sample MGYA00580618_ERZ773070 | MGnify/ENA primary metagenome ERZ773070 (study PRJEB29015, sample SAMEA2738023) | human oral metagenome | biome: human oral; feature: human-associated habitat; material: dental | place: China | collected 2019 ... | reverse complement strand
TACGCCTAAAGGTGAGATTGTCTATACGATATCCTCTCTGTTATAATGTAGATAATTATGGCTACATTACAAGATTATCGAAACGAACGGTTACGAAAATTAGAGACTTTGCGTCAGCTGGGTGTTGATCCGTATCCTGCGAAGTCGGCACGGACGCATATGTGTGCTGAGGTTTTGGCGCGGTATGATGAACTGGCGGGTCAGGAAGTAGTTGTGGCAGGGCGCATCGTGTCAATTCGCAGTTTTGGTAAGCTGGCGTTCATCAAACTACGCGACCAGTCTGGTGAAGTGCAGTTATATTTGCAGCGCGATGATGTAGCGGAACTGGACGCTGGCCGCGGTGTGCTGGGTATGAAGCAGCTGAAGCTTTTGGACACTGGCGATTTTGTCGAGGCTCGCGGGGTGATGACGACGACGCAGACTGGCGAACGGTCGGTTGGTGTGCGTGAGCTGCGGTTACTGACTAAGTCGCTACGGCCGATGCCCGAAAAGCTCGAGAATAAAGAAGAGCGTTTCCGCCGCCGTTACGTTGACATGAACGTCAATCAAGAGGTGCGCCAGCGGTTTGTTCGCCGCAGCAAGTTTTGGCAGGCGACGCGTGATTATCTGAACCAGCATGGGTTTACTGAGGTGAATGTGCCGGTATTGGAGCATACGACCGGCGGCGCTGATGCTAACCCGTTTGTGACGCATATGGACGCGCTGGACGACCAGCGGTTCTACTTGCGTATTTCTCACGAGCTGCCACTGAAGCGCTTGGTCGGTGCTGGCTTTGAGAAAGTTTATGATCTTGGGCCGCGTTTTCGCAATGAGAATTATTCCGATGAGCATTTGCCAGAGCATATTGCTATGGAGTGGTACGCCGCGTATTGGGACTGGCGAGCTGGCATGCGTTTCATGGAGGATATGTATAAATATGTTCTGCAGGAAACATTTGGCACGCTACAGTTTCAGCTGGGCCGGTTCACGGTGGATATGAGCGGCGAGTGGGAAGTTTGGGATTATGCCGAGGTGATCGACAAACACTATGGAATCGATGTGTATAATACAACGATTGAAGAGGTAGCTGCCAAGTTGAAAGAATATGGTTTGGAAGTAGAGAAGACCAATTCCATTCCGCGCAGTATCGATAAATTATGGAAGAATATTCGTAAAGATGTGGCGGGGCCGGTGTGGCTGGTTAATACACCGAAGTTTATTAGTCCGCTATCCAAAACTAATCCTGACAATCCGCAAACGGTGGAGCGTTTCCAGCCGATTATTGCCGGGTCGGAGCTGGGGAATGGTTTTTCCGAGCTGAATGACCCGATTGATCAGTTGAATCGTTTTATTGAGCAGCAACAGATGCGCGATGCTGGCGATGACGAGGCGATGATGCTGGATATCGACTTTGTGGAAATGTTGGAGTACGGTATGCCGCCAGCTTGCGGCTGGGGCTATTCTGAGCGGGTATTTTGGATTTTTGAAGGCGTAACTGCCCGCGAGGGCGTGCCATTTCCACAACTGCGTTATGAGATTGACGAGACAACGCGGGCGATATATCCAGAGGTGAAGTTATAGTTTTTGAAGTTGTCGATACTATCGGTACTGGCTTTTAGGCGGCCATTTTCTCGCTATCTTCAGCTAGCTCGCCGAGCAAGATATCGATTTCGTCAGACACAATATCTGCAAAGTCTGGTACATTGGCGCGTACCCAATCGACGATTTGGTCGTCGCTGGCTTCTTGCATGTGTGATAGTTCTTCGGCTTGCTCTGGTGATAGCTCGAGGACGATTTCGTTGATGACACGTTCCTCTAGTGTCGACTCAAAATGGTCGGCCAGCGATTGGTAATCCGCGTCGGACAGATGGATTCCTAAATCTGCGAGGAGGCTGCGGCTTAAAATTGGCATGATGTTATCCTTTCTTTTTCTGTTTTAACTTTAGACAAAGGTATTTTCGACACTACGGTCTCTAGCTTGCTGGGTTGCTTCGGCTTTCTTTTTTGCAGCGGCTTCTGCTCGCGCTCTGTTCTCAAGCTCTTTACCGGTGTTTTCGACGTCTTTTTGAGCTTGAATCAGCGACTGCGCAAGTTGCGTCTCCTGTCGCTGCAGTTCGGCTAAACGTTTATGGTAATCGGCGATTGCTTTCTCCATATTTTCTTGTTGCTGCTGAGCCTTGACGGCTTCGTACATTGCTGCAAATTTGTTGGCGCTATCATCGGATAGCGAGTCGGCTTTTTCTTGAAGCTTAGCCGCATTCTCTCTGACCGAAACCAAGTCTGACTCCATGTTGGCGATTTCTCCAGCTTGCTGGCGCATACTATTTAGCTCGGTTCTGGTCTGCTGAAGCTGTCCGCCAATTGATTCAACTCGATTTTGTGCGTCAGCAGAAGCTCGCTCGGCGTATCGCGCTTGCCAGCTAGCATCTTGCGAGTTTTTGTTGGCTTCGACGGCGTTCAGAAGGGCGCTAGCGATGCGGCGGCGTTGATTTTCTGGTATAGAGTTGACGTGTTCTTTGGCAGCTTTACGAGCCTCAAGCCAGCCTGCACCTTGTTCGCGTAATTTTCTACGAGTTTCTTTGCGAGCAAGAGCCTCATCTCGACGTTTTGATAGTTCAGCAATAGTAGCTTCGCGGCGTGCTTCATAGGCGTTTTTGACGGCTTCTACGCGCCCAGTCATCCGATTCTGTCGTATTTCGAGATTTGCTTTGCGTTTGTTCAGGCGAGCCTCAGCTTTTTGAAGCTTCCTCATACGGAATTTTTTAAGCGGGTGATTGTCGCTGAGATGAGCAACCTCGTCAAGCTTTGCCTTGCGCCGGTCATACGAGCTTTGGGCTAGGCCGTGCATAAACTTATCCATCAAGAGGCCTGGCTGCTCCATGGCATTATTCCAAGCTGCTGCAGCTCTTTCCTTGCCCCATTGTAGTGTATTACCAGCGCCTTTTATCATTTGACTAACTGGGTAGCGATTGCCTAGAATTTCAGCGTCAGTGCGCAGTGTCTCGTTAGCCTGTACCTCGGCGGCGTCTTCAGCGCTTTCTTGGCCGGGTTCGACACCTTCGTATTCGGCGGCGGCTTCCGCGGTGATTTGTTCCGCCTCAGCCACGACGCTATCTAATTGTTCTTGTGTAGGCGACTGTTCAGACTCGGCAGCTTCTCTGGTGAACCCCTCTACCTGGGCTATGAACTTGTCTACCTCTTCTTGTGTTGGTGACCGTCCAGGACCTTCGTGTCCGACTGTACCTGTTGCTCTTGGCATTCCTTCTCGCCACATTTTGTTATTCCTTTTTATTTTTGTCTGACTTTCTATACAACTTATAGCAAAAAATCACGCTTATGTCAATATTTTTAGTATAAAAAGGGCAAAAATAGCTGAGTTTTTTGCCGAGGCGGCTGCAGATGCTATACTATTAAATATTATGGAATGGTGGCAGGCTATCATATTGGGTATTGTCGAGGGAGTAACGGAGTTTTTGCCAGTGTCGTCGACTGGGCATTTGACAATTGTCGAGAAGTTGATGGGTATGCGGATTAACGACCCGAGTTTGACGGCCTTTACGGCTATTATTCAGATTGGTGCTATCGCTGCAGCGATAATTTATTTCCGGGATGATATTTGGCGGGTGTTGAGTGCTTGGTGGCGCGGTTTGTGGTGGAAACGGGCGCGGCGGCAGTTTGATTACAAGTACGGCTGGGCGATTATTATTGGATCGCTGCCGATTGCGGCTATCGGTTATGCTCTCAAAAATGAGGTCGAAACAGTGCTGCGCAGCTTATGGTTTGTGGCCTTTGCGTTGATTGGCTGGAGCCTGGTGATGTGGCTAGCCGACAAATGCAGCGCTGTGCGGCGCGGCGAGCGGCAGACAACTTGGCGGGATACGCTGGCGATTGGTTTGTGGCAGTGTTTGGCGCTAATTCCGGGCGTATCGCGTTCGGGGGCGACAATTTCGGTGGGGCTATTCCGCGGTTTTGATCGGGTAACGGTGACGAAATTAAGCTTCTTCCTGGGTATTCCAGCCTTGGTAGCGGCTGGTTTGTTAGAGGCGATGACTGCTTACAAATATATTGGCGGCGGCGTTGGTTGGGTGCCAACAATTTTGGCGACAGCGGTGGCTTTTGCGGTTGGCTATTGGTCGATTGCTTGGCTGTTGAAATTTGTCGCCCGCAATGACTTTTCGTTGTTCATCCGGTACCGCATCGGTTTGGGCGTGATAATTATGTTATTGCTAATGACTGGCGCAATAACGGCGATATAAGGAGGAAAGCTGAATGATAGAAGTCAAAAACATTACTAAAATATATGGCAAAAAGAAGAATGCTTTTACGGCGCTGGATGATGTTAGCTTGAATATTGAAGAGGGCTCGAGCGTGGCTATTTTAGGTAAGTCCGGTAGTGGTAAATCGACGCTGATGCATGCGATTTCCGGCCTCGACAAGCCGCAAAAGGGTAAGGTGCTAATTGACGGCGAAGACATTTTGCGGTTGAGGCCGCGGGCGACTGATAGGTTTCGAGCGCAGAAGATGGGTTTTATCTTCCAGAGTTTCTTCGTTGAGGGTGGCGAGAGCTGTTACGACAATGTCAGTTTGGCGTTAGAGACGGCGGGCGTGCCGAGAATCGGCCGCAAGAAACGGATTATTGAAGCTCTGGAAGCGGTTGACTTGGGCGATAAGATCAAGTCGCGCGCCAAAGACCTTTCAGGCGGGCAAAAACAGCGTTTGGCGATTGCTCGGGCGATTGTGGGCCGCCCGCAAATCTTATTTGCTGATGAGCCGACTGGTAATCTTGACTCGGCAACTTCAAAAGTGATTGAGGATTTGTTGTTTAATTATTGTAAAGAAAACAACGCTACGCTAATTATCGTGACCCACGATGAAGATTTAGCACAAAAATGTCAGCGGGTGATTCATATCAAAGATGGCAAGATTGAATCGGATTCTGCTGCCGAGAAATCGACTGCTAAAACTCGTAGCAAGAAAGTAGAGAAACCCGCTGCTAAAAATAAGTCGACCGGCAAATTTACAGAGGAGGAAAAATAATGAAAACTACCGATATCGTGGCTAGAGCCGGCCGTAATTTGCGCCGCGCCAAAATGCGGACAATTTTGACAAGCGTAGCTATTGCTGTCGGCGGCTTCGCGATTATGGCTAGCCTGATGGTTGGTGAGGGTGCTAGGCAGTACGTTGATCGGATAATCAGCAGTAATATTGATCCGAACGGCCTAATTATTTCTAAGGACAAGCGGGTTACTACTGCTGGATCAGCGGTAGGCGGTAGAAGCGAATTAACTGAATATAATCCTAATGCAGCGTCGTATTATGGCCAAGAGTATGACACGCTTACTCAGAGTGATATTGAAAAATTGCGCCAGCGCAAAGATCTTAAAAATGTTGAGCCGAACTATCAGCTGCGGCCAAAATATGTAGTATTTAGCGTGAAGAGCGATAAGAAATACGTGGCCCAAGTTATGATGCGCGATAATACTTTGCAGTTGGAGCCTGCGGCTGGACGCGAGATTAAGTCGGGAACAAAGCTGACACCAGGCGAGGCGATTATACCAGAGAGCTACACTGAGAAACTGGGCAAAACGGCGTCAGAAATGGTTGGCTCGACGCTAACAATTACAGTTAACCAACAGCCGCAGCAGACTGACACTGAGACGATTCAAAAGGCGTATATTGAGAAGGGCGAAGAGGGTGTCAAAGAGCTTCTTGGCGGTAAGACGTTAAATAAGCAATTCAAAATTGTAGCAGTTGTCAAGAAATCGCCAGACCAGATGGCTAGCCGGCCAAATCTGTATATCGATTCGAGCGATGCTAAGGAATTAACAGACTTCAGTACTGCCGGAACTGATGCTTATCAAAAGTATATTTTTGCTAATGCGACAGCCACGGGCGGTAAAACTCCCGAGGAAGTTCGCGACAGCTTGAAGGACGCTGGCTATTCGTCGATGACTTCGAAGGATGTACAGAGTATGATTTTTACTTTCGTAAATATTTTGCAAACTATTGTGATGGGTTTTGGTATTTTAGCTTTAGTGGTGAGCGTATTCGGAATCGTCAACACGATGTATATTTCGGTGCTCGAGCGGACGCAACAGATTGGCCTGATGAAAGCTTTGGGTGCGTCGAAGCGTGATATTGGGCGGTTGTTCCGCTACGAAGCAGCTTGGGTTGGCTTTTTGGGCGGTATGATCGGCGTGCTAGGTGCTTGGGGTGTTGGTACGTTAGCGAACCCAATGATTTCCAAGACACTGAGCCTAGGTAAACACGATTTGCTGATTTTCCAGCCATTAGACGCTGTCGTTGTAGTATTGTCTCTGATGCTAGTGGCGATTGTGGCTGGCTGGCTGCCGAGCCGTAAGGCAGCGAAACTTGACCCGATTGAGGCGCTGCGAACAGAGTAGATTATAATAACATAGCTCTTTGCGGACACGTTGGGCGGTCTGTGTGGCGTACGGTACCGCTAGATGATATACTAAATATTATGCTAGATATTCGTTATATTCGAGAATACGCCGATCGCGTGCAGGAATCGGCAAAAAATAAAGGCTACGATGACGTGTCAATTGCTCGTTTGCTAGATGTCGATGAGAAACGCCGGCAGCTGCGGCTGCAGGTCGATGAACTACGGACATGGCGGAACGAGATTGCTGGCCAGATGAAAGGCGGTAAACCAGCGCCAGAGCTGATTGAGCAGGGCAGGGCCTTGAAAGAAGAGCTAGCGAAACTAGAGAGCGATTTGCGCGATATCGAAGCGGATTTTCAAGCGCAAATGGACGCAGTGCCTAATATAACGCTTGATGACGTGCCACTTGGCGGTGAGTCGGATAGCGTGGAAATTAAAGAGTGGGGCGATAAGCGCCAGTCTGCTGAGGATCATTTAGCTTTTGCAGCTGGCCGCGATTGGCTTGACTTTGAGCGCGGTGCCAAGGTGGCTGGCACGAAATTCTACTACATCAAGGGCGATTTGATGCTGCTAGAGAATGCGATTTATCAGTATGCGCTGAATCTGTTGATTTCTAAAGGATTTACTCCGATGACGGTGCCGCATATGGTGTCGGGCCGGGTGGCGCGCGGTTCCGGTTTTGCTCCGAAGAGCGACAAAGAAAGCAATGAGTATTTCATCGACGGCGAAGATGTCATGCTAATTGGTACGGCTGAGGCGCCGCTGACTGGCTTTCATGCTGACGAAATCATCGACGAGAAAAATCTGCCGCTGCTCTATGCTGGCTATAGCCCTTGCTACCGTAAAGAAGCGGGTGCGGCTGGCAAGTTTAGCCGCGGACTGTTCCGCGTGCACCAGTTCAATAAGCTGGAAATGTATATCTTTTGTACACCAGAACAATCAGTCCAGATGCACGAAAAAATCTTGTCGATCGAGGAAGAAATTTGGCAAAACTTAGGCGTGCCGTACCATGTGGTGAATATCGCGGCTGGCGACCTCGGTGCGCCAGCAGCCAAAAAATATGATATCGAGTACTGGTCGCCAGTCGATAACCAGTATCGCGAGTTGACTAGCTGCTCGAATTGTACTGATTTTCAGGCGCGTAATCTCAATATTCGCGTGCGCCGCAGCGACGGCTCGCTGCAGGTACTGCACACGCTTAACGGTACAGCGGTGAGCTTGGCGCGCTCGCTAGTAGCAATCATCGAGAATTACCAGACCGATGACGGTAAACTGCGCGTACCAGAGGTACTGCGGCCGTATCTAGGTAATCGCGAGGAATTGTGATGAAGCGAGTGGTGCGCCAAGTTTCGCGCAGCGGCTATCAGAAACTTGCTAAACCGTTGCTTTTTCGACAACATCCAGACAAAGCGCATGAGGGTATGATCAAAGCGGCGCGAGCACTGCACCGAGTGCGCGGCGAGAATATTTTGCGGGTGTGGAATTATCGCAATTCGCGGCTCGAGCAGGAGATTTTAGGCCTAAAATTCAAAAATCCGCTAGGAATGTCAGCTGGGCTGGACAAGAACTTCGACCTGCCGCCGGTGGCTAAGCGGATTGGCTTAGGTTTCGAAATTGGCGGTTCGACTACTGCACAGGTTTGTGCTGGTAATCCGCGGCCGTGGTTTCGCCGCTTACCAAGCGAGAAGTCGATTGTAGTTAACGTCGGCTTGGCAAATAACGGAGTCGCTCGCAATATACAACGGATTAAGCGGTATCCGCGGCGGCTGTGGCGCGATTTCCCGTTGAGCGTGTCAGTTGCTAAAACCAATAACCCCGAAAATGTTAGCGATAGCGAAGCGATTGCCGACTATTGCCAAAGTTTGCGCCAGCTAGAGGCAGCTGGTTGCGCGCCGTTGTACGAAATTAATATTAGCTGTCCGAATACTTATGGCGGCGAGCCGTTTACGACGCCAGCACGGCTGGATAAATTATTGACGGCGGTAGATGACTTGCGCTTAACGCGGCCAATTTTCGTTAAGATGCCGACAGATAAAAAGTGGCCGGAATTTATGAAGCTGCTAGCAGTAATTGATCGGCATGAGATTGCTGGTTTAACGATTGGCAATCTAGTCAAGGACCGCTCGGCGCTGCGTAATTCAAAATTGCTGGATAACGAGATCAGGGGAAATCTCAGCGGCCAGCCAGCGCGGGAGCTTACTACTGGCTTAATTTTCAAAACTTATGCCAAATACCGCGATCGTTTTGTGATTATCGGTGTCGGCGGCGTGTTTACTGCCGAGGATGCTTACGAGAAGATTTGTGCTGGTGCGAGCCTGGTGGCTATGGTGACGGCGCTAATGTTTGAGGGGCCGCAGGTTATCGGCGAAATTAACGAAGGCCTTGTTAAGTTGCTCGACCGCGATGGCTTTCAGAATATTACTGAGGCGATTGGTAGCGCTCACCGCGGCTAAATGCTATAATTAAAATACATTATCGGTTTAACGAAAGGGGTCAAAGTGATTGCAGATATTGATATAACTAGCGTAGGCGGCTACGTTTTGGATGAACCGACGAAAAAATATATTAGCAAGAAAATCGGCAGATTAGATCGCTTAGTGACGCGGCATGCTCGCAAAACTATGAGTGCTTCGGTGAAGATTGAGGAAGTCAATCGCGATAACGGCAACAAATATGAAGTCGAAGTGATTATTAACGTGCCGGATCAGGTTATCAAAGCTAAAGATTCGACAATGAATGTTATGGCGGCAACTGATATAGTCGAGCGCAAGCTAGCCGGGCAGCTTCGCAAGTACAAGCAAAATTTGTTAGCTCACGTCGGCCGGCGCGATATACTGGCGCGGTTCAAACGCGGTTTTGACCGCGAAACGCAGTAGCGATTTAGTAGCAGACTCTTCCAAAACTCCCCGAAAACAGTTATAATTAGGGGAGTTTTTGGAAAATACCTGAAAGTGAGGGAAATTTGACGTTATGGCGATAACACAACAGAAGGTGCTGACGAAGGTTTTCGGTGACCCGCAGAAGCGGATTTTGCGGCGTTTACAAAAGAAAGTCGACGAAATCAATGCTCTTGGCCCGAAATACAAGAAACTATCTGACAAGGAATTGGCTGGCCAAACCGATGTTCTGCGCAAACGTTTGCAGAAGAAATCTGTGACGCTTGATACGATTTTGCCAGACGCTTTTGCGGTGGTGCGCGAGATGGCCGATCGGACAATCGGCGAGCGCCATTACGATGTGCAGCTGATTGGTTCAATGGTATTGCATGAGGGTAGCGTGGCCGAGCTGAAGACTGGCGAGGGTAAAACTTTGATGTCGACGCTAGCAGCCTACTTGAATGCGCTCGAAGGTAAAGGCGTACATGTTGTGACTGTCAACGATTATCTGGCACAGCGCGATGCCGGCTGGATGGGGCAGATTTATAATGCGTTAGGCTTATCGACTGGGGTGATCATCAATGAGGCTTCATTCTTATACGACGAAAATTATGACAATGAGGCGCATACTGATCCGCGAATGAAGAAGCTTCGTCCGTGCACCCGTAAAGAAGCTTACCAGGCAGATATTACTTATGGTACTAATAATGAATTTGGCTTTGATTATTTGCGCGACAACATGGTTAACGATATCGAGCTGGTGCGCCAGCGCGATTTGAATTTTGCGATTGTCGATGAGGTGGACTCGATTCTGATTGACGAAGCGCGGACGCCGCTGATTATCAGTGCGCCGGCCTCTGAGAATCCTGACAGCTATTATCAATTTGCCAAGATTGCGGCGAAGTTGACGCCAGAAGATTATACCTTGGAAGAGAAACGCAAGCAGGTAGCTCTTACTGACGAAGGTGTCGAGAAAGTCCAAAAAATGCTGGGTATAAAAAACTTATACACTCCAGAGTATGTGCGCAGCGTTTACCATATGGATCAAGCTTTGCGGGCGCAAACGCTGTTTCATCGCGACAAAGACTATGTGGTGACAAACGATGGCGAGGTGATAATCGTTGACGAGCACACTGGTCGGCTCAAGCAAGGCAACCGTTATAGCGAAGGCTTGCACCAGGCGATTGAAGCCAAAGAAGGCGTACCAGTGCTGCAGGAAAGCATGACGCTGGCGACAATTTCTTTCCAGAATTACTTCCGTTTGTACAAAAAACTTAGCGGCATGACTGGTACTGCTTTCACTGAGGCTGAAGAGTTTCAACAAATTTATTCGCTTGACGTAGTGGTGGTGCCACCGAACAAGCCAATTACTCGCCAGGACCATCAGGACTTGATCTACAAGACCGAGAAAGGCAAACTGAAAGCAGTAGCTCAAGCGATCAAAGAGTATCACGATGAAGGCCGTCCGGTGTTGGTTGGCTCCGGTTCAATCGCTAAAAATGAAATGATCGCCAAATATTTGGATAGTGAAGGTATTAAGTACGAAATTCTAAATGCCAAGAACAACGAGCGCGAAGCAGAGATTATCTCGCATGCTGGCGAAAAGGGCGCAATTACGCTAGCTACTAATATTGCTGGCCGCGGTACCGACATCAAACTCGGGCCGGGCGTCAAAGAACTGGGTGGTCTAGTGGTCATTGGTTCAGAGCGCCACGAATCGCGCCGGATTGACAATCAGCTGCGCGGCCGCGGCGGCCGGCAGGGAGACCCGGGCGATACGCAGTTTTATGTTTCGACCGAGGACGATTTGATGCGTATCTTTCAGGGCGAGCGGATTGCTAACGTGCTGGAACGCTTAGGTGTCGATGAGGAAACGGCAATCCAGAATCGTGCCGTCAGCAAGACATTGGAGGCAGCGCAGAAACGAGTCGAAGGCTATAACTTTGATACGCGCAAAAATGTTGTTCAGTACGATAATGTTATTAATCGCCATCGCAAAGTTGTTTACACGGTGCGCCGCAAAATCCTCGAAGGCGATAATATAAAGCCGGAGATTCAGCGTTTGCTACGGGCGATGGTTAATAAATTAACAGAGGTGCCGGCCAAGAATAATCCAAAATTTGTCGAAGAATTTGCAGAGATTATCCCGCTAGAGACCGACGAAATTGAAAAAATTGGCGCGATCAAAAAAGATAGTCAGCGCCGCGATAAAGCGTTAGCTGCTGCACAAAAAATGTATACAGCCAAAGAAAGAGAGCTCGGCGACGATCTAATCCGCGGGGTTGAGCGCGAAGTTTATCTGCAAGTACTTGATACGCTGTGGATGCAGCACCTCGAGAATATGCAGCATTTGCGCGAAGGTATTCACTGGCGCAGTGTCGGCCAGCGCGATCCGCTGGTTGAATACCGCAGTGAGTCGCAGAAGCTGTTTGATAGCTTGCAAGCGACATTGCGCGAGGAAGTCTTGCGTGCTATTTATCATGTGCGCGCCACCGATGCTATTAGCCGCGAATCAATTGACGATGATCACCAAACGGAATTGACGAAGCTTGCTGAGACCTCGGTCGAGCATGGTGTCAACGAAATCACCGGCGGCGAAGAGAATCGCGATCACGATTTCGGCGGTTCAATAAAAAGAGCCGCCTCGACCGCCGAAACTAATCATAGGCGCAACGTTGCCCGCAAAAAGAAAAAGGCCAAACGCCAGAATCGAAAAAAGAGCCGCTAGATGAAACACACAGTAACAGAAGTACGGCTCGACAATGGTTCGCGTGGGCTGCTTATTGATGTGCCTGGCGCGACGGTGATGAGCTTCCAATTTCAATTCCGTGCTGGTAACCGCTATGTTGGACGCAAAAATATTTATGAAACCGCTCATGTGATGGAGCATATGTCGTTTGGTGCTAATGCTAAGTTCTCAAGCGAGCACGCTTACGAAGCGGAATTCACCAAAAATGGTGCGTATCATAATGCTTGGACGAGCGACTTATCAATGGTGTATGTGGCTGACTGCGCTGATTTCGAATGGGATAGAATTCTTGAATTGCAGCAAGTGGCGATTTGTCAGCCGCACTTTCAGCAAGAATCGCTAGAGGCCGAAAAGGGCAATGTCCGCAGCGAACTAACGGGGTATTTGAACAATCACGGCCGCGTGCTTTGGCCGAAAGTCCAGCAGCTGCTAGGCGAGGACGTTTATACGTTTTGGCAGCGTTTGCGGACGATTAACAATATCACGCTTGAGGATATTCAGCGCCACCATCAAAAAACACACACCTCGGATAATATGCGCTTTGTGATTGCGGGCAAGCTCGATGGCCGGCGCGAACAGATTAAAAATATGCTTGAGAGCTGGGAGTTGCCGCGCGGCGAACGCTTCACAGTGCCGCGCGATGTTTTGAAAAAGGCCGCTCCGACCCTTATCAAGCGTAAAGAAGCGACTAATTTGACCTTTGGTTGGAGCATGTCGCTGCCGCGCGAAATTAATGATGCTGAGTTAGAGGCGATGTCGTGCTTGAATCATATTTTGACCGGCACGATGCACTCGCGTATCTTCGGTGCGGCCCGCAAAAAGGGTTTGGCTTATGGCATGTTTAGCGAAGCTAGCGCCGGTTTTTATGATAGTAGCTGGGATTTTGGCGGGCAGGTTAATGTCGAGACTGCTGATCGGCTTTTCGACATCATTGCCCGCGAAGTGCGAGCGGTGCTCGACGGCCAGATTAGCGAGAAAGAATTGTCGGCGGCGCAGTCCTACGCGCTAGGTCGCCACCAGATGGGGGCGCAGACAGTCGCGCAGATTAGCAATTTCTATAGCGGGCGTTATTTCGGCGATGGTTTTGTTAAGGATTACGAGCGCGTGCCCGAGGCAATCCGCAACATCACTCGCGAACGCATGATTGCGACGGCGCGCGAATTCATCGGCGCGAATACTTGGGTGCTGGCTGGCGTCAGCGCTAGCGATCAGAAATCGCTGACGCGGCTAAATGATAAGCTAGAAAAGCTGTTTTAGAATAATAATTTCAATCAAAAGTAAAATGCTCCGCCGCCGACCCAGCGGAGCATTTTACTTGCTCAACGTTGGGCGGGCGACGGAGTTGGCGTCTCCGTCTCCGTCTCTGTGGCGCTACCGGCGGAGCCGAGAATCTGGTTATACTCGTCTCTCGTGACACTAATCGTCACGAACTTTCCAGGGTTACTGGAAAGGGCCTTCTGGAAAAGGCCTGCCAGCCCCTCGTCACCTATTGTCGAGGTGACCTGGGTGTTTTTAATAGTCGCGCAATCTCTCAGCCACCAACCCCACTGGATACTGGGGTGGCAGTCACCGAGGGTGTCCTTTGCGACATACCCCTCGGCACCTGGGAGATTAGTGAGGTTTATCACCATCGACGACATTTCGCCGTCGCCGATGATGTTAAACCTGATGACTGACAGGGGAATCTCCAGCACTTCGTGAGTGCCGTCCCCGTGTTGGTAGTCTACCAAGATGCTGGCTCCCGCCTGCATCTTGGCATAGGCGCTAATAGAAAAAATACCGCCACTAACGGAAGTTTCCCCTGTGGCAGAAACCGAGCGAGCGCCGATTTCCAGTGGGTACTCAGACCCGCTGGAAAACTCGTGCAGCGCCGCTGCCTCTGTGAAACTTGCTACCCTCTCTTTGTTTGAGGGCATCAATTGGTATATTGTCATATTGACGATTGCATACATCGCAATCATTATCACTAAGGTCAGAGCTATGATAGCACTGACCTTCATCTTGTTGTTGAATGCGTCATCGATCAGACATGCCAGTATACCACCGGCCATAAAGCCTGTAATCGTAGCGATTACAGCCCAAAAAAGCAGAAACAACCCCATGAGGTGGCACGCTCCTATCAAGTAGGAATAAAAAACGGAAACGTTCTACCTCTCGCTGGTCGGAGCGAAAGATTACTATAATTATATCAATAAACAATCTTGTTACCAAGCTAAAGCATAAAGTATTGATATTATAGCGATGAAGGTGCGTGCTATAATAGTCGGTATGAAGATTATTATCGCTGGCTACGGCGTAGAAGGTATATCAAATCTGATATATTTCCGGCAGAGATTTCCTGACGCGGAGTTTGTGGTGGCTGACGAGCGTCCAGCGGATAAACTGCCAACAATTCCGGACGGCGTGAAGCTGATTTCTGGCAAAAATGCCTTCAGCGAACAGCTGGGCGATGCTGATTTGGTGGTGCGGACGGCCAGTTTGCCGCCGCGTAATATCAAGACCAGCGGCAAGATCTGGTCGGCGACCAACGAGTTTTTTGATAAATGTCCGGCGCCGATTATCGGCGTGACAGGAACGAAAGGTAAGGGGACGACGTGCAGTTTGATTACCTCGATTTTGCAGCAAGCCGGGCAAACGGTACATCTGGTCGGCAATATTGGCGTGCCGGCGCTGGATGTCTTGCCGAAGATTAAAAAAACCGACATTGTCGTTTATGAATTGTCTAGTTTTCAGCTGTGGGATCTAGAAAAGTCGCCGCACATTGCGGTGGTGCTGATGATCGAGCCGGATCATTTGAACGTCCATGCGGATTTCGCCGACTATCTTAATGCCAAGAAAAATATTCGCCGCCACCAGCAGCTTGCTGATGCCTGTTTATATCACCCGACGAATAAGTATTCGCGGGAAGTGGCTGCCGCGCCGCTTGTTAGGCTGCTAGATACGGGCGACAATCACGGTGATACGCTGGATTTTGCGCAGCGCTATGCTATTGCTGACGATGACCAAGTTTATGTCCAGGACGGCTACTTTTGCGTGCAAAATCGGCAGATTTGCAGCACCGATCATTTGCGCTTGCCGGGCGCGCATAATCTAGAGAATGCCTGTGCGGCGATGAGCGCGGTGACAGAACTGCCTGTTACAGTGACCGATGAGCAATTTGCCGCTGGACTGGAGAGTTTCACAGGGCTGCCGCACCGTTTGAAATTCGTCGCTGAGAACAACAGCGTGAAATATTATGATGATAGTATTTCGACCACGCCCGGTAGCGCCATCGCCGCGTTAAAAGCTTTCACGGAGCCAAAAATTTTGATTTTGGGTGGTTCTGATAAGGGTGCGGACTATACGGAATTAGCGCAGGAAATCGCCAGGCAGCAAATGCGAGCGGTGGTCGTTAACGGCGCTAACGCCAGCGAAATTATCGAAATTTTACATAAAAATAAGGTATCTTGCCGGGTTGTCCAGCTGGAAATGGCGCCGATGCTAGCGGTTGTTGAAGCGGCAGCAGATCAGGCGAAATCTGGCGATGTTGTGATTCTCAGTCCAGCCGCCGCTAGCTTCGATATGTTTAAGAGCTATAATGATCGCGGCGAGCAGTTCGTGGCAGCAGTGGAAAAGTTAGCTGATTAGGCGACTCGCGTTCTTGGTAGTTAGTTGTGATATTTAGCGTGATCAAAAACGGTGGAGTTGCTGCTTATTATGATTAATCCTGTTATAATGTAGCAGAATAGGCGCGAGTCTTGAGATAGTATCTAATCGGAGGGTTTATGGATCAACAGCCGTACCAGCAATACCAACAGTATCAGCAGCCGCCGCAATCGCAGGCGCAAACCAAAGGCCAGCTTGCCGTGGCGCGGGCTCGCAATGCGCAAGATAATGTCGTTCTGACAATAACTATCATTATCTTTTGTTTCTTTGCGGCTAGCTATTTTATCTATACAACATTCCAGGAAATGTCAACAGACAATGCTGGACACCACGTTGAGTTATCGTTCAGCGATGGCGTGATTGCTGTATTGCTGGCGATAGTTTTTATGATTATGGGATTGGGTATGCTGCTGGGTATTGGCATGTTCATGGTGCGGATGATGCGCCAGCAAATGCTGGGTAATGCTTTGCAGGTTGAATATAGCGCTTACGCGTGGCTGCGCGATTGGGCTAACCAGGTGTCGGCTGATCTAGAGATGCCGCAAGTCGAGATTTTCATCACCCAGAATCCAGTGATGAATGCTTATGCTTTTGGTTTTGCTAGGCCATATTCTATCGTGCTGCATTCTGGATCAATTCGTTATTTGACCGAAGATGAATTAAAGGTGGTTGTTGTACATGAAATGGCACATATCAAATACCGCCATGCCAACGCTAACGTGTATTTGATGCCGTTTTTGTCGATTCCAATTATCAGCGTATTGGGTAGTTGGATTTCTGGATTCTGGCATCGCCGTGCCGAGCTAACCGCCGATCGTCTAGCTTTGATGTATTTGGGCGATAGCGAATTAGTCAAGAAATCGCTGATCAAGGTGCATGTCGGACCTGATGCGGCAGACAGTATGAACGAGGTGGCGCGCCAGTGGATGCAGTACACAGCTGAGCGCCCGATGAATCATTTTGCACAGACCTTCAGCGATCATCCGTTTTTGGTACGCCGGTTGAGCCAGATTGACTATTGGAAGGGTGTGGTTGAACCGCAAAATCAGCCGCAGAGCGTTGCGCCAGTTGCTGCTCAGTCTAATGTTTCTGAACCTGTTGAATCCGAACCTGCTACCGAGCCGACAACCGTAGAGTCAACCTCTACCAAGAAATCAACTCGCCGCAAATCAGATGACACCAGCCAAAATCAAGACGAGACTGTTGCCTAGGTTCTATGCAGCCGTTACGAAAACAAGCTGAAGATCTCCGCGCTCGCGTGGCTAGCGCTTGCCAAGCTTTGCATATTGACGCTCGCGCCGAAGAGCTGGCAGTGCTTGATGAACAGCTGACCGATTCGAATGTCTGGGCGAATGTTGAGCGGGCGCAGATGCTGACGCGGCAGGCAGCGAGCTTGCGTTCGCAAATTGAGCCGTGGCAGATTTTGCGTTCACAAGTCTCGGATATAATCGAACTGATAGATCTAGGTGACGATTCGATGCTGACAGAATTCACCGAGCAGCTAGCAGCTCTCGAAGCAGAATACCAGGAGCGCCGCAAAGATTTGCTATTCTCAGGCGAATACGATAATCGAGCGGCGATTCTCAAATTGAGCGCTGGCGCTGGCGGTACGGATGCGCAGGATTGGGCAGAGATGCTAGAGCGAATGTATCTGCGCTGGGCTGAAAAGCATGATATGCAAACCGAGCTAGTCGAGCGCTCGACAGGTGAAGAGGCCGGTATCAAGAATGCGACATACATTATCCGCGGTGCTTTCGCTTACGGCAAATTACGCAGCGAACATGGGGTGCACCGGCTGGTGCGGCTCAGTCCGTTTAACGCTGATAATTTGCGGCAGACTAGCTTTGCACTGGTCGAAATCATGCCGGAAATGGACGCGCCAGGCGAGGTCGAAATCGACGACAAAGATTTGCGAATTGATATTTATCGTAGCGGCGGCAACGGCGGGCAAGGAGTCAATACAACTGATTCCGCAGTGCGCATCACCCACTTGCCGACAGGTACGGTAGTGGCGATCCAAAACGAGCGCAGCCAGCTCCAAAACAAAGAAACCGCGCTAAAAATCCTCAAAAGCCGCTTAGCGCAAATGCAGTTAGAACAACGTGCCGAAACGCTAGCTGATCTGCGGGCAGGCGAGTCGGCTAGTTGGGGCGCGCAGATTCGTAATTACGTGCTTCACCCTTACACATTAGTCAAGGATACGCGCACTAAATTTGAGACGCATAACGCCCGCGGCGTGCTAGATGGCGACATTGACGGTTTTATTGAAGCATATCTCGAGCAGCAAGCAGCGACCGAGTAGCTGGCTATCGCTATAAACTAGCTTATGCTACAATAGGTAGTGATGATTCTGTTAGATAGAGTGACTAAGGTGTACGGTAAGGGCAGCAAGCCAGCGCTTGACCGTGTTAATCTGCATGTTGAGCCGAACGAGTTCGTGATCATCGTTGGGACGAGCGGTGCTGGCAAATCGACCTTGCTCAAATTATTGACGCGCGAAGAAAAGCCGACTAGCGGCAAGATTGTCGTTGGCGGTATTGATTACGACCAGCTCAAGGACAAGCATATCCCGTTGCTGCGCCGCAAAATTGGCGTAGTTTTTCAGGATTTTAAGTTACTACCGAACCGGACAGTGTTCGAAAATGTGGCTTTTGCGCTAGAAATTGCCGGCATGACTAACCGCGAAATTAAAAATACTGTACCAAAAGTGATTGACCTGGTGGGTCTAAAAGGTAAGGAAAAGCAGTTCCCGCATCAATTATCGGGCGGCGAGCGTCAGCGCGTGGCAATTGCCCGAGCAGTAGTGCGCCAGCCAAAGATCCTAATCGCCGACGAGCCGACGGGTAATCTCGATCCGAAGCACAGTTGGGATATTGTCCGCCTACTCGAGAAGATTAACCGATACGGTACGACTGTTATACTTACAACACATAATGTCGAGATTGTCAATAGGTTGAAGCGCCGCGTTATCACTGTTGACCACGGCAAGATTACTAGCGACCAAGCGCAGGGGAGTTATCGGCAATGAGACGAGACAAAGTCAAGACAGCGGCTGCCAAAAAGAAAAGCCGCCGCGAGGACAAAAAAAATACCGGTGCGCGCGCCTTGACCAGACAAAGGCGCAGCCGCCAGCGCAAATGGCTGACTTTCGTGCGAATGTGCCGCTACGGCGTCAATAATTTCACTCGTAATGCCTGGCTAACCATTGCGGCTACCGCGGTGATGACGATTACGTTACTGATTATCTTTACTACGGTGGTGGCGCGTAATATATTGGCAGATTCGGTAACAGAGCTGAGTAAAAAAGTCGATATGTCAATTTATCTCAAAACGGGTACTACCGAAGAGCAGGCTAAACCGATTATTGCCGATTTGCGCAAACTGCATAATGTCGAACGCGTTGAATTCGTTTCCTCGGAAAAGGCGCGCCAACAAAGCGCCGAAGACAACAAAGCCGACCAAGATATACTAGATGCCCTCAATCAAGCTGCCAATAAAATGCCAGCAGTGATTCGCGTTAATCTAGAGAATATCAATGACACCGACAGTCTTAGTGATTTTGTCAAAACTAATAAGCCGCTCAAAAAAATTATCGATGATAAGCGCGAACCGTCGTTTGCTGGCGACCGGCGCGACGCTATCGAAAATATCGGCCGCTGGACAGATTTTGCGCAGCGGGCCGGTTTGGCGGCGAGCGTTCTCTTCGTCGTAATATCTTCGTTAATTGTTTTTAATACCATTAGAATGGCAATATTCAACCGTAAAAGCGAGATCGAGATGATGAAGCTTATCGGTGCTGATAAAAGCTTTATCCGCGGTCCGTTTTTGGTAGAAGCGATGGTGTATGGTTGTATTGCTGCGGTTGTAGCGACCGCTATAGGGGTAGGGGTTTTCGCGACGATTTCTGGCAAATTACAGGCTTATGGAATTGCTGCTGTAGCTACATCGCACTTTCTGATAAATAATTTGCTGCTGGTCTTGCTAAGTATGATGTTGTTAGGCTCGTTGATTGGGATTATTTCCTCGACACTGGCCACTCGCCGTTATCTCAAACTGTAGAGTAATTTACGAAAGGGGGTGCTTATTCGACGTAGCTTTATTGACAAAGCGGTAATGCTTTGTTACGCTAGAGGTATGAAACATAGGTCCACCACACCAGTTTCGTCAAGGCGGCACGTTGCGAAGTCGTCAATCGTCGCAGCAGCTGTTTTGATGAGCGCAAGTATACCGGTTGCCTTCGCGCAAAACGTGTTGGCCGACCATTACGACGAACAGGTCAAAAAACTTCAGTCAGAAGCTGATTCGTATCAGCAGCAGGCGGCGACGCTTGGCGCGCTGGCATCAACGCTGCAAGCACAGCTTGATGTATTAACCAAGCAAAAAAATGAAATCCAAGCGCAAATTAATACTAGCCAAGCTAAGCGCGATAAGCTCGAGAAAGATATCGCTGCTACCGAAAAGAAAATCGAGATCAACAAAGAAGCTCTTGGCGAAATTGTTGCCGATATGTACGTTGATAGCTCAGTCTCGCCGCTCGAGATGCTGGCTAGCAGCAAAAATATTGGCGATTACGTTGACAAGCAGGAATACCGCTCGTCAATGCAGGACAATCTGAGCACCAAGATCAAACAGATTAAATCGCTCAAAGCGCAGCTCGAAAAGCAGAAAAAGCAAGTCGAGAACGTACTGCGCGACCAGAAGTCGCAAAAAGCCGCGCTAGCTGCCAAAGAGGCTGAACAGGCTAAATTAGTTTCGGATACGCGCGGCGAAGAATCAGCTTACAATAGCTTAGTTGCCAAGCGTAATAGTGAAATCAGCAGTGTTCGCGCTCAACAGGCTGCCGCTATGGCTGCAGCTGCCCGTGCTTCAGGCTCTACTAATATTGGTACGGGCTCGGCTAGCGGCGGCGGATATCCGTCGGTTTGGGCTAATGCCGAGCAAGATACGATAGTTGATAACTGGGGTCTCTATAACCGCGAATGCGTCAGTTATACCGCCTGGAAGGTAGCTAGTACTGGCCGCTATGTGCCGCATTTTGGCGGGGCGGGTAACGCTAATCAGTGGCCAAGTACTACGGCACGCTACGGTATCGCTAATGGCTCTACGCCAAAGGCTGGTTCAGTGGCTATATGGTACGTTGGTACGTACGGGCACGCTATGTATGTTGAGGCAGTTAACGGCGATGGTACGATCACCGTTAGCGATTATAACAACAACATGGATGGTCTAGGCTGGGGTCGCTATCACTACTACACGCGTTCAAGTGCTGGGCTAACTTATATATATTTCTAGCGAGATCAAGATAATAAGCGGTAAATTATAGCGTACTCAGCCAGAGTGCGCTATAATTATGATTATGGCAAACGAACAGGGAGTTGAAAATAAGGGGCGGAAGCCTCGGCAGCGAAAGGTCTCGCAGAGTGTTTTCTTGGCATCGCTAGTCTTGGCGATAATCGTATCGTTTGCGGCTGGTACGCGCAGCGAAGAAATCTATCAGATAGCAGCGCCGATTTTTGGCATCAAGGTGGCTAAGCAGCCGCTTGATACCGAGGTGATGAAAGAAGCTTATCGTCAACTAGCGGCGAATTATGACGGTGATTTGGATGCTAATAAGCTGTCTGACGGGGCGGCTCGCGGCATGGTCAAAGCGGTCGGCGACGACTACACGACATTTCTAGATAAGGAAGAAGCGGCAGAATTTAACAAAAGTCTAAACGGCGAAGTTTCTGGCATTGGTGCCGAAATCGGCGTGCGTAATTTGCAGCCGACAGTACTGCGGGTTCTCGATGATTCTCCAGCCAAGAAGGCTGGCCTTAAAACGGGCGATATCTTTGTGGCTGTGAACGGTACATCAGTAGCAGGCGAGACGGCTAGCGGCGTGGCTGATAAGGTTACTGGCGAAGCGGGCACGACCGTCAAGCTAACTATGCGCCGCGGCAGCGAATCGCTAGATTTTTCGATTACGCGGGCCCAAATTAGCGATCCTAGCGTCCGTTGGTCGGTTAGCGACGACGTTGGTGTCTTGACGATTTCGCGCTTTGACGATAATACTGGTTCGCTAGCCCGCAAAGCCGCTAAAGAGTTCATTGACAAAGGTGTTAAAAGCGTTATTGTTGATTTGCGTAACAACGGCGGCGGCTATTTGACGGCGGCGCAAGAAGTAGCGAGTCTATGGCTAGATAACGGCAAGACGGTCGTTACCGAAAAAAGCCGTGGCCAGGTTACCGAGACAGTTAAAGCTTCGGGAAATCCGACACTTAAAGGCAAGAAAACTGTCGTTCTCGTCAATGGCAGCTCGGCCAGTGCTAGCGAGATTGTGGCTGGCGCGCTGAAAGATTATCAAGCAGCCATCTTGGTCGGTGAAAAAACCTTTGGCAAGGGTACGGTGCAAAAGGTGATCAACCTATCCGACGATCGTATCCTCAAGGTGACAGTGGCCCGCTGGTATACACCGCAAGACAGAAACATCACCAAAGAAGGCATCCAGCCGAACCAGACGGTCAAGATGAGCTCGGATGATAATAACGCTGGGCGCGACCCGCAAATGGCGCGCGCTAAAGAATTAGCGTCATAGCCCTTGTGCTTATTGCCAGGCTGGTATACTATATAAACTATGGATACACGCAAACGCAAGATTTTGCTAGTAGAAGATGACACTGCGCTAGCATCGGTATATCGGTCGCGTCTTGAGCTAGAGGGTTTTGACGTCTGTGAAGCGAATAATGGCGAGGATGCGCTGTCGTTGGCAGTGTCTGAACATCCTGACTTGATTTTGTTGGACGTCATGATGCCGAAAATTAGCGGTTTTGACGTGCTTGATATCTTGCGCAATACGCCGGAGACTACTAATATCCGGGTGATTATGCTAACAGCGCTTAGTCAGCCCAAAGACAAAGAACGCGCCGAGCAGCTCGGTGTTGACGATTATTTAGTAAAATCGCAAGTAGTTATCGGCGATGTCGTCGAGCGGGTGCGCTACCACCTAGGCATGAGCAAGTAGCTGCTTGTAGAATTGCTTAGTTTGCTTATTTGTGGTGTTGTAGTTGACATTTCGCTTATGTTTTGATATAATAGTAGTATATGCCAGAAACACATACATCAAAAAGTACAGCGCCAGACGGCGAATTGCCTAAAGAATCAATAATTGGCTATCCAGCACCAGACGGCGAGTCTCCAAGCACTGAAGATTTAGGTGCTGAGTCTGAAAAAGAAGCTAGCGGGGAACGATTAAGTGAAATAAGTGATGAATTAGGCAGATTAGCTACTGGTAGGCGGTTTTACGAGCCTAAACCTAGCGATAGCCAGCTGCCAGAGCAGCCGGCTGATGAGCGTGAAAAGTTGCGTGCTGCGCTAAGAGCGGCTGGCAAGCTGGGTTCGAAAGCAAAAGCAGAGTCAGAGCCACCAACTCGCGAAGATGTATTGGCTGCGTTAAGAGGTGGGACAACGAAGACTAGTAGGCCAGCTCCAAAGTCGCAAACTCGCGAAGAGGTACTGGCTGCGCTCAGGGGTGAGTATTCTTCACCAGCTGTTGAAAAGGCTAATTCAGGCAGCGATTCGTCTGTCGCCGATACTGAAAGCGAATCTGTCGCGCCAGAAAATCAAGAGGAGCCGGGGAGCTCAGATGAGCAAGATCCAAATGAATCGCCAGAAGTATCAGATAAGCAGTCTCCTAGTGGCTCCGAGGCGCTAAAAAGGCTGGCAGAAGCGGACACCACGCAGCTTACTTTACGAAATATGGCGGGCGTGGCAAAGGATTTGGTTAGAGTGCTGAAGACGGCAAATACTTTGCGAGCTCCTGTGCTATTTGGGCGCATACAAGAGTCTACGTCAGGCATCTTAGCCATGCTCAACAGGTTCAACGGCGCTGTCGAAGAAGTCGGAGGCGATTTGCCACGGGGCGAAAAACCCCGCCTGGGTGATGCGATAGACCAGGTTAGGTACGCTTTGGCAGCAATGAATAATGTTGCTGAGCAAGGCTTTTCAAGACGTATCAGTGACGAAGAATATTCACAGCACGCTTTACAGCTGAACAACAGTATCACAGAACTGCAAAGATTTATGAACGTATCAGTAAAGCGCCAAGAAAACAAAGAACAAGGCTAGTAGCGGTATCTCGCTAGCCAAGGTAGCACACCTAGTGTGAATCTAGCTTATTCAACGCAAACTTGAGTTCGCGGGTGAGTATTGCCAGTGAACGATGGCTTCTTGATATGTTTGAAAACTACGGTGCCGCTCTTGGCTGCGTGAATAGTGTAGTTGCGGCTGATGTAAGTGCCTGGACCAGCAACTTTGGTACTGCCAGTCTGGCGAACTAGCACCTCGCCCTGGTTGACTTTTTGCCCGCCGAAACGCTTGACGCCATTGCGCCTACCAGCACTTTTGTGGGTATTATCGCTCGAACCGCCAGCTTTAACGTGTGACATAAAACTCCTTTAATTTAATATAAGACAATCTATGCTATTGTACGCGAAGCTATCAGAAATGTCAAGCTTTACGAAAGTAATTACTGTAGCAGGCGCGAGCTTGGCGGGCGGGCTGCTTTTAATTTTCATCGAGGGGTTTAAGCAGTAAGATTTCTCGTGCCACCACCTGGTTCTGACGGTAGTAGAGTAGCTGGTCGTCGCTGACTAAGTTTAGATGTAGGCGTTGGTAGCCTAAATCTGCTAACTGATCAATAAGCGGTAAATGTGTAAATTTACCGCTATGGTCGCGCCAGGCGGGCACGGCGACGACTAGCGTTGTATTCGGATTGATTTGCGGGCGGATGTTTGCTAAAAATTGGCTGATGATATGATTGCAATTACCGCGGACTGCGGCGAGCTTGGCAGGCTTTGGCGGGGCCGAGAAGGGCTGGCCGAGGTAGGCCTCGCAGACGATGCGGGTGATTTCGGATTTTTGGGCGGTATTGAGCTTGACATCGGTGGCATCAGCTTGAAAGACCTGCCACTGGGGGTCGATCTGGTATTTATTATCGAGCCACTGCATGTTTTCTGTGGCATAATCAATCATTTTTTGGCTCAGGTCGCTGCCGTAGACGTCTATTCCTTTGAGCCGCGCTTCTTGGAGAACGGTGCCAGTACCGCAAAAAGGGTCCCAGAGGCGGCCGGGTTTCATCTCGCCAGATAGATTTATCATCATCCGCGCTAATTTCGGCGGCAGCATACCGACGAAAGCATCGGTGCGCGGGCGAGCTTGGTCGCGGGCGGCCAGCGCAGTAATGTTCTGGGCGCCGACACTTTCAGCGATGATGAGGCGGTTATTTGGCGCTCGGACGATTAGCAGCTCAACTTTCGTCGGCGATAGCCCAAGCTTGTTGTGATGGCTAGCAGCGGTGTTAAGGGCGATTTCTGGGTTCGGGATAAGGCGTAAGCTAGTGCCGCTGTCGCGTAATTTTTTCTTGATGAGCAAGCCGGTTTTTTGGACATCGCGTGGCGAGATTTTGAAGCCGTAAGCGCTGATGCCAAGAGTTATTTTGTGCTCGCTGGCGCGCCATTTGGCGGTGTAGTACTGAACGATTTGGCGGCTGGCGGTTAGCCAATTGCCGCGGTCGAGTTCGAGAACGACTCGGCCGGCTTTTTGGCTGCCGCCTAGGGCCTCGAAGTCAAAATTAGGCGAATCTACAAGCGCTGTTTGCTGCGAAAACCATCGGACATTGTCAGCACCGTAGAGCTGTTCTAGCTCGGCTACTCCAAGTGCTGGCTGGCGGCCAAGTATTGTGATATGCATAAATATAGTATACTAGATTGTATGAAAAGGAGACTGTCTTTTCGATTGTGGTTGAGTATTGCCACGTTGCTGTTGATTGCTTTGATACTTTTTCTAGCTAGAAGCGAACTGGTATATGCTTGGGGTTTGCTAGGTAAAATTAACCTTGGCAAGCTTGTGTGGATGTTGCCAATCATTGCGGCCGGATATTTGGCGACTGGCGAGATGATTTTTTCGTATTTGCGTCAGAAAGGCTTCGTAAAGAATATTAATCCGGCAACTCTGGCACGCATATCGCTAGAGTTAAATTTTGTTAATCATGCTTTTCCTAGCGGCGGTGTCAGTGGTATTTCGTATGCTAACTGGCGTCTAGGCAAGTACGGTGTGCCAATTGGGCGGGCGACGATGGCGCAATTTGTGCGTTATGTGGTGGGTTTTATGGCGATTGTGGTCTTTTTGGTAGTTTCTGTTTTGATGGTGACGATTGACGGCCGTGTTAACCGCTGGATAATTTTGATGAGCTCAACGCTGGTATTTTTGCTGGTGATGGCGACGCTGCTGGGCGCGTACTTTTTGAATAGCGTCCACCGGATGAAAAAATTAGCCAAGAGGATTACGATAATAACTAACGGTACGGCGTCATTTTTTGCGCGGCGGCCGCAGGTGGTGTTGAAGCGGGAGTCGATAGAGAAGTTTTTCTATGATATGCACGACGATTTTAACGAGCTAAAACGCGATAAGCGCGTGTTGCTGAAGCCGTTTTTGTGGGCGATGTTATTTACCGCTACCGAAATTGCGCCGATCTGGATTACTTTTCAGGCGCTAGGAATGAGTGTCAATCCGGCGTCGATTTTGATTGCTTATGGCATAGCGACGATTGCTGGATTCATTGTGGTAACACCAGGCGGAACGGGCGCCTACGAGGCAATCATGGTTAGTGTTTTGGCTTTATCAGGTATAGGTAGCGGCCAGTCGATTGCAGCGATTGTACTTTACCGGGTGATTGTACTGCTGACGGCGTTGCTGCTAGGCTATGTATTTTACCAGCTAACAATAGTGAAGTATGGACGAAAATCCGATCCCAAGGTTCGGCGTTAGCGGTTTCGTCGAGCTGATTAATCAAGTGCTGGAGTTTTCGTGCAGCGCTGTTGAGATTGAGGGCGAGGTCGCCAGTTTCAAGGTAAATCAAGGCAAATGGGTGTTTTTTGATTTGAAAGACGAGGAAGCGAGCGTCGGTTGTTTTATGCCAGTTTATCAACTGCGAACGCCGATTGAAGACGGCATGAAGCTAGTGGTGCGGGCGCAGCCCAAAGTGACGAAGTGGGGTAAATTTAGTGTGACCGTGCAAAATTACCGTCTGCTAGGTGAGGGCAGCTTGCGCAAAAGTTTCCAGCTGTTGCGTACTAAGTTGGAGAAGGAAGGAATATTTGCCGCGGAGCGCAAGCGTTGTTTGCCACAAATTCCAGCGCGTATCGGCGTGATAAGCAGCACTCAGGCGGCAGGCTACGCGGACTTTATCAAAATCGTAAATGAGCGCTGGGGCGGCTTGCAAATTGACGTAGCGCATGTTCAAGTGCAAGGCGAGGCGGCGGCTGATCAGATTGTTGCGGCAATTAATAGTTTTAACGAGAGTCAAACGCCGCCCGAGGTGCTGGTGGTCATTCGCGGCGGCGGCAGTGCTGATGATTTGAATACGTTTAACGATGAATTGTTGGTTAGAGCGATTGCTGCCAGCCGCGTGCCGACATTGGTCGGCATTGGGCACGAAGTCGATATGACACTGGCGGATTTGGCTGCCGATGTGCGGGCTTCTACGCCGAGTAACGCGGCGCAAATCATTGTGCCAGACCGACGAGAACTGCTGCGAGAAATAAAAGTGCTGGTTGACGGTATGGCCTACCGGACGGAGTCAGCGATTAGCGATTTAAGTAGTGAGGTTGACAGCTTGCGGCAGCGCGCGTTGCTACATCTAGATAGCAGAACTGACGTCTTAACGAGCGAGATCAAGCAATTTCAGCGGATTTTGGCGGCGTACAATCCGCAGTTGGCGCTGGCGCGCGGTTACGCGATTGTGCGCGGTTCGACCGAAATTGGCGAAATTATTAGTATCGAGGAAGAAAAAATAATTATCAAAGCGGAGGTTAAAAATGTCAAGCAAAAATGAGAAAACTATCAACCAAAAAATCGAAGAGCTGCGCCAGATGGTGGCGTGGTTTGAAAGCGATGACTTCGATATTGAACAGGCGATAGAACGCTATCAAGCAGCCGAGAAACTAGCTAGCGATATCGAAAAAGATTTGAACGGCTTGCGCAATAAAATTACCGTCCTCAAGGAAAAATTCGCGTGATTTTCGCCGCCATTGCGGCCGTGGTGCTGCTGTTTGGCTTTGTGGCTTTCACGGGCGCGCCGTATGTGCCGTCGCGGCGCCGCGACTTGCAAAAAGCTTTTGATGAGCTATATCGGCTCAAAAAAACCGACGTGTTGGTGGATATTGGCTCGGGCGACGGCGTAGTGCTGCGCGAAGCGAGCCGCCGCGGTGCGCGGGCGATTGGTTACGAACTACAACCGCTGCTAGTACTGATTTCGCGCTGGTTATCGCGGCATGACGAGAAAGTGTCGGTGCAGCTAGCTAACTTTTGGCGTACGCCGCTACCAGACGAGACGACGGTCGTTTATCTCTTTGGCGACGGTCGTGATATTGCCAAGATGGTTCAATATTTACAGTATGAAACTAACCGCCTTGGACGTGATATTTGGTTGTTGAGCTACGGTTTTGAGGCGGCCGGACTTGCTTTGCACAAGACCGTGGGCGCGCATAATCTCTATTTGCTGCAGCCGCAAAGTTAAACCTTTGCATATTTAGCCTCGACAAAGTATAATCGTAAGCATGAAGAGTAGGCATCATACAGAAAAAGGCGCTATCACTGGCAGTATTGTCGCTATTGCGGTATTGGTAGTGTTGGTGCTGGGGTTTGGCGGTTTTAGTATTTGGTCATATATGCAATATCTCGACCAGAAAGAAAACGTCGACGAGAAAATCGAGACGGCTAAAGCTCAGGCTGTCAAAGAGAATAGCGAGAAGCTAGAGAGCGACTTCGAAAAGCGCGAGAAAGAGCCGAATCGGCAGTTTAACGGGCCGTCAGATTACGGCGCCTTGACGTTTGAATATCCCAAGACTTGGAGCGCTTATCAGGCAACCGATATCAGCAAAGGCGGCGGCGTGACTTATGAAGCCTATTTGAACCCAGTGACAATCCCGCCAATTACCAGAGAGTCGAAGATTGCCCTGAGGATAACGATTGAGCAAAAGACTTATGACAAATCTGTGTCTACTTACGATCCGTTAATTAAAAGAGGCGACCTGAAGTCGAGCGTTTACAACGATGGTAAGCATACAGGCACCAAGCTGGTCGGTAATTTTGACAAGGACACTTACGGTACGGCAGTACTGTTGAAAATGCGCGATCGTACACTGACGATGCGTACTGACGGCGACGTTTTCACTGCTGACTACGAGAAGCTGCTGAAGACTCTCAAATTCAACGAATAAGCGTTTTGCTTGTGCTAGAACAGCCTGCTGCAGCATGCTAAACTAGGTGTATGCAGGAGGGTAAGGCGCAGGCTGGTTTGTGGGCAGATTCACCGTCGTTTACAGTGGCGGCGCACGAGCTGAAAGCGCCACTTGCTCTGATTCGCCAGTTGGCGATTGAGCTAGAAGCAGGGGAGTATACGGCGCTTGAGCGGGCTGTCTTGGCGCAGCGAATTACACTAACGGCTGAAAGGGCGCTGCGTTTGACGACAGATTTAACTAAAGCTCGCCGCCTAGAAAACGCCTTATTTACGTTAGAAGCGATTGATGCGGCTGGCCTTTGCAGCGAATTGGTGAGCGAACTTCAACCGCTGTACCATGCTCATAATAAGTCTCTAAAGACCCAGGTAAAATCTCGTCAGCGACTAATGGTGGCAAATCGTGATTTATTGCGGCGAATCATTGCTAACTTTGCTGATAACGCACTACACTATAGCGCTGATGATTCGTCGGTAGCGATCTCGGTGCGGGCTACCGACAGTAATCAGCGGGTACGGATCGGGGTACGCGATTTTGGACCGGCAATTCCAGCGCGAGCTTGGCGGGCGTTGCGCCAAGGGTTGCGCGAGCCGCTGCCGCTGCATAATCGTCCAGGTAGCAGCGGGCTGGGCATGTTTATTGCTAATGAGTTTGCCTTAGCGATTGGCGCGCAAATTGGCGTTATCCGTCACCGCGATGGCGCAACTTTTTATGTTGATGTACCAGCGTCGACACAGCTGAGGCTATTATGACGCGCGTGCTAGTAATTGATGATGATGAGTGGCTAGCGAAACTGTTTGCGCGGCGTCTCGAGCACAACGATATGGTAGTACAGAGCGCTCCAAATGCCATAGAAGCGCTTGATTTGATAGATAGTTTTCGACCCGCGGCGATTATTCTTGATTTATTCATGCCGGGCCCGAATGGTTTAGTGCTGCTGCACGAGTTGCAATCGCATGACGATCTAGGCCGTATTCCTGTTGTCGTGTGTACAACAAGTGCAAATGACATCACTCTCGAGCAGTTGCGGCCGTACGGCGTGCGATTATTATTAGATAAAGTATCAATGCATCCAGATGATATTGCCAAAGCGGTGCGAGAGGTGACAGCATGACTGCTATTGAACGTACTAAAGCGATAGTGCTGCGCCGGACGAATTACGGCGAGGCAGATCGCATTTTGACATTACTAACACCGCTAGGGCAACGCAGTGCTATAGCGCGCGGCGTACGGCGCGAGAAAAGCCGCTTGGCGGGCGGCATCGAGCTGTTTGCGGTTAGCGATGTAGTGTTGCGCCGCGGTAAAGGTAGCCTGTATACGATTACGCAGGCGCGGCTTGATCGTTTTTACCGCCAGATTTTGCAGGATTATGACCGCTTGCAATTTGGTTATGAATGTATCAAACTGGTTGAACGCGCCAGTCGCGACGTCGATATCCCAGAATGGTTTGAAGTGCTGAGCGAGACGCTGGCAGGCTTGGGTGATGTGGTTTCTTTGCAGTTGGTGCAAGTATGGTTTTACTTGCGCTACGCCGAGCTAACCGGCTATGAGCTGAGTTTAGTGAACGATGTTGCTGGCCAACCGCTTGATCGCCAAAAGCGCTACATGTACGATTCGATTGAGCGAGGCTTGCGACTGAGCGAACAAGGAGAGCTTACCGCTGATCATATTAAGTTTTTGCGCTTAGCAGCGAATAAATCGTTGCGTCTGGTGGCGCAAATTGGCGGGGTCGAGCAGATACTGCCGGGTTGCTGGTTATTGGCTCGCCAACATGCGGGCGTTTAGTTGTTGAATTGGCCGCGTTGCAGTGAAGCCATCAAAAACCAAAGCGTGTTATACTAAAACATAAAGAGTTAAGTGCTCGCGCTCACCAACGCAGAGAGGAGAAAGGAGACTTCTTGTGAGTCAAGCAAAAATGGAAGATATTATTAGCCTATGCAAGCGCCGCGGCTTTATTTATCAAGGTTCGGATGTGTATGGCGGTCTTTCTGGCACCTGGGACTATGGCCCGCTAGGCGTGCAACTGAAGCGTAATATCATGAATTTGTGGTGGCGCCGGTTTGTTGATGAGCGCGACGACATGTATGGCGTGGATGCGGCGATTTTGATGAATCAGAAAGTTTGGCAGGCGAGTGGACATGTGGATACGTTTGTCGATCCGCTGTGCGAAGATACGGTCAATCACCGCCGTTTTCGCACCGATCATATTCTCAAGGACAACGGCGTTGATGTAGATGGCATGACCATGGAGCAGATGGATGCGGTAATTGCTGAGCGCGGCATCAAAAGCCCTGACGACAATCCGCTAAGCAAGTCGCGCACCTTTAATATGATGTTCAAAACGCACGTTGGCGCGACTGAGAGCGAGGATAGTATTTCGTACCTCCGGCCAGAGACCGCCCAGGGCATCTTCACCAATTTCAAAAACGTCGTCGATAGTTTTTATCCTAATTTGCCGTTTGGTATTGCTCAGCAGGGCAAGGCATTTCGTAATGAAATTGCGCCGCGCGATTTCGTCTTCCGCAGCCGCGAGTTTGAGCAGATGGAGATTGAATATTTCGTCGACCCTGAGCATTGGCAGGAGGCGTTTGATGAGTTGCTGGCGGCGACGCATGAGTTTTTGGCAGAACTGGGCCTTAGACAAGAGCACATCCACGAGCTGGACGTGCCAGCTGAGGATCGGGCGCACTACAGCGAAAAGACGATTGACATAGAGTACGATTATCCGATCGGCCGCGAGGAGTTGATGGGCATCGCGTATCGGACCGATTTTGACTTGATGAACATCCAGCGCGCCAGTGGTAAGAGCATGGAATACATCGTCAAGGGAACGAACACAAAATTTGTGCCGCACGTTATCGAGCCGTCGTTTGGCGTGGAGCGAGCGCTGATGGCGGTGCTGTCGAGTGCGTACCGCGAGGACGAGCAGAACGGTGAAAAGCGGGTATATTTGGCGCTACCAGAGCATTTGGCACCAGTAAGATTTGCCGTTTCACCGCTACTCAAAAACAAGCCAGAATTGGTGGAAAAGGCCCGTGAAGTCTATGCTCAGCTAGTCAAAGCTAACCCCGGCCGGGTGATGTGGGACGACAACGGCAACATCGGCAAGCGCTATCGCCGCCAGGACGAAATCGGTACGCCGCACTGCGTGGTCATCGACTTCCAGACGCTGGAGGACGGCACCGTCACCGTGCGCGAGCGGGATACGACGGAGCAGAGGAGATTGAAAATAGTATGAGTTATAAACTTACGATCACGAATGGGACGCGAAAGCTTTTACATACAGGATACGTAATTCTTCAGTCTACAAGCGACCCTGTTACCTTTCATGTTGAGGCTGATAACAAAGAGGTGGCTAGAGTGGATCTTTCTTTTTTTATTATTCAAGCTCCCGAAAAGAGTCGTGCTGAGGTATCTAGTACATATGGAATAAATTTTTATATTCAGCCAGGTGAGTCGGCAATTGCTGTGAATGAGACGCCTCTGTTGTATATCGGTAAAAAGAAAGAGAAAGCAATATTCTTTTCGCTTGGGTGGAATAGTACCAATGCTGGTAATGTAAGTGTTTATTATTCTATGTATGAAGTAGTTTTACCAAAGAAAGACCGAAAGAAAAAGTAATGACAACCGTATCAAACGATGGAACGAAGCCAGAGCTGAACCCTGCCTACATAGATGCGATTATTAATGAGACTTCTGACTATGATAGAAAGAAGCGTAAACGGATTAGAATTGATAAAGCTGATATGGAAATTATTCTCATCGAATTCAAAGATAATGTTTTAAGCCGTGATATTTTTAATCCGATGCTTGGTTTAGTTGCTTTGTGGTCTCCGTATCTGACTGCAGATTTCAAGTCAGTTTTTGGCGCATCCTCAGAGTGGGTTAGTGGTCTGTATTTTGGTTTTTCATTTGTTATCACTTTTGCAATGACGAAACGGTGGTTTAGTCTAATTGGAATTGGTCAAAAGAAAAGACGTGCTACTACCAGACCTGTTGTTGCCACCAATGACCCACAGGTTCTTGCAGACTTACTAGTAGATGCAGGTTCTGGTGATCCTTAGCCGTTGCGCATCTAGAGTTAGGGAGTTATGCTATAGTACATATGGTCTTGATCTGGTGGGTATAAATAAGCTTAAATATAAGAGGGATGAACTATAGCAACATAGCATCAGCAAGTACATCTAGAAAACTACCAAATGCGAAAGGGGGCGCGTAAGTTTGATAGCAGGATTTGCCGGGCGGCGGTATGGATTATGATGAGACTGTTGAATCGTCACTGAAACGCGAGCTGCTTGAAGAGGTTGGCTACAAAGGTGATTTGCGTTATCAGATTTTTGATGCGTCGTAAATATTGATTTATATGCGCATCTCTGCTAATATAATAAGTACAGCACCTCGACTTGGGTTCGTCCCCGTCGAGGTTTTTGGTATAATAAGGTGTATGAAGAGGGTATATGTTGATGGTCAAAATTTTTTGTATAAAGCTGCCGAGGTTTTGATTGAGCACGGCAAAATATCCTCAAAGGACGAACTAACGAAGATAGATATTAGGTCGCTTGTCGAAAATATCGTTGGTGTCGGTGTGGAAATTGTATTTTACGGTGCTAAGGTGCAGGTTCGTAGGGATCTTGATGATTCAATTCTAGAGAAAACAACGCGTTTTTCGGATGTGGCGCGACGATTAAGAAACACCTTGAAAAATCAAGAAATTGCCTTTAATGAAGTCGGTAAATTAAAAGTGCGCGACGGTGATGTGTGTCATAACTGTCAGCACAGAGATTTGCGTATGCAAGAAAAGGGTGTTGATGTTGGTATTGCGGTGGATATTGTCGTTGATTCATTAAGCGGGCTGGTTGATGAGGTTATACTGGTAAGCTCAGACACTGATTTGCTACCAGCTATCCGGGTTGCGAAAGCTCGGGGTGTAAAAGTTACGTATATTGGTTTTAGTGATAAAATGACAAGAGCTATTACAGCAAGAGCTGATACTAGCGAAGTAATTCGCAACCAAGAAATTATTGGTGCGTTTGATGTATATAATAATATGCAATAAATAGCGCGTATATCGTTGGCAGATTTATTTTTGCGGCGTAGAATAATAGCTATATGACAAAAATACTTGCAACAATCTCCACCCACGGTAATGAATTATTAGGCCCAAATCTGCTGGCGTATATGCTCTCCAAGAGGTCTAAGTTGCTGGAGGATATAGAATTTATCATAGCTAATCCGCGTGCTTACGCAAAGAATGTGCGGTATATCGAGTCGGATTTGAATAGGAGTTATGGGCTTGGTTTAGATACTTATGAGGGTCAGAGAGCGAAGGTGATTGAGGAGCGGATTCGGTTACTGAAGCCGGGGTTGGTATTGGATTTTCATACGACCACTGCCGAGCAGCCAAATATTTTGATAACGGCAGATAAAAATAATGAAGTAGTGCAGAGGTTTATCAACTCTAGCGCTGTGAAAGACGTTCTGGTGGTTGAGCCGCTCAATGACATCACTACAGTGGCGTCGAATTTCGTGGCTTATGAAGTGCCAAATTCGCATTTGAACGATGATTTGTATGAGCAAATATGCACCGACATAGTAAGATATTTGGATGGAAAGATGATTGACCAGGAGCGAGTCTTTTATAAGATGGTAGGGAAAATTCTGCCCGAGGAAGAGCAAAATATCGCTGGTCTTAAGAACTTTGTCTATAATAATACGTTGCAAACTATCCCGGCGTTCCTTGGCGAGGAGGCATATAAGCAAGACGGTACTTACGCTGGGTTTAGGCTAAAAGTGTTATAATTGTCCCTATGACAAAACTTACCAACGGGCATCTCGTAACGCAAGATTCAGTCGGAGTGACTCGCCACGATTACCTCTACCGAATTTCGCTCAAAGCTCTCATCTATAACGACGCTGGGCAGATTTTGGTCGTCAAGGAAATTAATCGGACTTATTGGGATTTGCCGGGCGGAGGCATGGATTACGATGAGGATTTTGAATCATCGCTGAAACGCGAGTTGTACGAAGAGGTTGGTTACAAGGGCGGTTTGCGTTATCAACTTTTTGACGCGTCGGATGAGATGTACATTGAGCGGATTGATGCTAATCAGATTTGCTTTTATTGCCGTGTTTGGCCGGAGAATTTTGATTTTATACCAGGTGAAGAGGGCGACGAAGTAATGTTTATTGATCCTGAGGAGCTATTGCTTCAGAAGAGCGAGGTTGACGCGCCAGCTCGAGCCTATGGGGCGCATATGAAATGGCAGGAACTGCATAGCGAAATCGTGCGGTAAATATTGATTTGGTTTCGCTAATATTGCAATAAAATTATAATTTTGTTATAATGTTTGCATGGTAATCACTACGATTC